>Ga0181369_1000009_pt1 | contig 57869 bp, 100 predicted proteins | sample LowvirmetaG_8_FD_130088 | JGI IMG/M metagenome (GOLD analysis project Ga0181369, IMG submission 130088) | Marine viral communities from the Subarctic Pacific Ocean - Lowphox_04 viral metaG | ecosystem: Environmental > Aquatic > Marine > Oceanic | place: Subarctic Pacific Ocean | collected... | reverse complement strand
TTGCTTTAAAAACTGATGAAGATGGTAAATATGACCCTAAAGGTAAATATTCTAAAAGCAGTAAATGGATGTCGCAAAATTCTGTTTCTAAAACCAAAAAAACAAAATACGCTAAAGGTGGTAAAACACAAGGGTACAATGACAAACTTGATGAGAGTTTAGGAAACACTAAAGGGAAGCGTTCATCTAAAGAGCAAAATTATAAAGACAGAAGAAATGAATCTGAAGCTATGGAAAAGAAAAAGGGTAAAAGAAAATACTCTCGAGTAAAGACTATGGATAAAGGTTCAAGGAAACTAAAGAAGCCAAATAGCTTTTTTGCTGTAGTTAAAAGAAAACAGAAAAAAGGTGAAGCTTGGAAAGATGCAATTCAAAGAGTAAAGAATGAAATGAAAAAATAAATATTATGCAAAAAAAACTTATGGTGATTTTTTTCATTATAATTATGATGTTTAGCTGTGGCTCTACTAAAAATAATTTTGAAAAAAATGAGGATGAACAAGAAGCTATAAGAAAACAAGATAAAGGATTGATGAATACATTATTTTTTGGAATAGTGACATTTTCAATCTTTAGCATGATTAATAATAAACCAAATTAAAATTAATAATATGAAAAATAGTAAAAAATGCCCATGTATATTTTTGGGCGAGTGTATATGTAACAACTCTTAATTTTTAAGTATGAAAAGAATATTAATTGGAGGAGTTTTTATTGCAGGTGGTATATGGCTTATAAATAAATTGTCTAAAAAGGTAAAATCTGATGTTGAAGTACCTGAATTTGATTATATAAATCAACAAGATGGTGTTACTTTTATGGTTAATGGTAAAGAAATTTATATTCCCATGGAACAATTAGAAGAAACATATCAGCATTTAATAACAATCAGAGACAATGAAAGATGGAATACTTATACTATTTCAAACAAAGATATAAGAGAGTCTTTTGAAAACATGACACCTGAAGAATTAGAAAAAATGAAAAATTCTCCTGTATTTCAGCAATTAAGTAAATTTAAACCTTATCAAATTGATACTACAGCTATTAATAATTTAGGCAAATTAAACGGGCAAATACCAAGTTTTGGCTTTAGTCAAGAGCAGTTAAAAGCGTTAATTAGTCAAACAGCAGTAGTTCCAAAATTACCAAATTATGGAAAATAAAAATTTAATATTAGGAGGAAGCATCATAGTAGCCACTTTTGTTTTTTTAAGACTTTTTTTAAAAAAAGGTTCTGAAGTGAAAACTGAAAAGATACAAGTAGCTGACAAAGGTGAATGTCCTTTGAATGTTTTAAGGGATGAACAGAAATCTAAGGATAGTATGGAAAAAAGACAAGCTTTTATATCTCAATGTAAAAAAAATAATCCTTTTGCAGGAATGTCTTTTGGAATTTTAAGTAGTGGTAGTAATAAAAAATCTATTCATAATGTAAGTTGTTATGAAAAGTATAATAGATATGGAGACCATCCTTTTCAGGGTAATTTCGTTGATTTAGATTGTTCTGAAGAAGAAAAACAAGCCTATAAAGATTATCAAGATGAACAGATAGCAAAACTTGTAGAAAAAGGTTACACAGGTGAATTTCAACCATTTTTAACACCATCATCATTGATAGCTTTAGATAAAATAAATGGCAAATATGATAGAAATAAAAATTACTACAAAAGTTGTGGAAGTCAAATTTGTTGGCTTTATGTCGATAAAAAGTGGGTAAGAGAATCTTAATACTAAAAATAAATTAGAAATCCTATAAATAATTATTATTTAATAAAATAATATTTATATTTGTATTTCACATTAAATTTTATAACTTTTTACTTTATGGACACAATTTTAACATTAGAAGGCGAAATTGGTAGAGAAAATCTATCAACTCAGGGAAAAAAAAGAATAACTACTTATCACAACCTTAAAAAACAGGTAAGTAATTTAGAAAAAGCATATCAAGGGGCAGATGAAAAAGAAAAAGAAAACTATGGCGATGAATTAGATAATGCTACAGATTACTTGAATAATTTTAGAAAATCTACTATTGATTTTTTACAAGATGAATTAGATGACTTGAAGGCAAAGAAAAAAGCCAAAGAAGAAAAGCTTAGACTTAAAAAAGAAAGACAAGATAAAGCAGAAGCAGAAGCAGAAGCAAAAGCAAAAGCAAAAGCTAAATTAGAAAAGGAAGAAAAAGAAAAAACTGAAGCAAATGCTAACAATACTGATATTGACAACCTTGCTAAGTCAGGTGAGGCAGAAGAAGAACCAAAAAGTTCAGGAGTAACAAGCCTTTTATTTGGTGGTTTAGTATTAGTAGCTACACTTGGTGCAGTTAATTATTTTAGAAATAGATAAAAGTGAATGAAAAGAAGTGGAAGAAAGAGTAAGGCTCAAACTCCTGCCCCGAAAAAGGATAGGATAAAGGGTTCTTCTAAAAATGTTAAAGGGAGTGCTAAAAGTCGAACCTCTGCTCGTTCCATAAAATTTTCAGATAAAACTTTAAATTCTATAAAACAAAAATTAAAAGAATATAATTCTAAAAATTCTTCCAAGAAAATATCTTTACCAACAGCAAAAGCTGTCGTAAGAAGGGGAATGGGTGCATATTCAACATCCCACAGACCAACAATAAAAGGAGGTAAACCTAACAGCAGAAATGCTTGGGGGTTATCAAGGTTGTATGCATTTATGCGGAAGAAAAGTCGTTCAGAAACAGCAAAAGGAGTTGTTTCTAAAAGACCAATTAAAAAATCCTATGTTCAAGATAATGATTTATTATAATGGGCTATAGGATAACTAAATATACAAAACAACAAGCGAAAAAACTTGGTGTTGAAGTAAAACCTTCAAAAACAAAGGGTAAAAAAATAGATGTTTTTAAAAAAGGGGAAAAAGTAGCATCTGTGGGTGCTATTGGTTATAAAGATTTCCCTACATATACTAATCTTGAAAAAAGAGGTGTTTATGAAAAGGGTTATGCAAACAAAAGAAGGAAGCTATACAAAATAAGACATAAAAAAGACAGGAATGTAAAAGGTAGTGCAGGTTACTACGCAGATAAATTATTATGGTAAAATTAACTAATCAAGTTTGTCCTTTAGTACATAAATGGTCAAAAGCAATAAAGTTGAGAAGTCCTAAATTAATGGCTGACTTTTATTGTGAAAATGCAGTATTAGTAGGAACTTATAGTAAGCCTTACGAATTGGGAAAAAGTCAAATATTGAAATATTTCAATGATTTTCTTTCAAATGACAGTATGCAATGTGTTATTAATGAGCAAACTTCACAAGTAATAGGAGACCTTTGTGTTTCAAGCGGGGTGTATACATTTACTATAAATGGTGAAAGTATTGAGGCAAGATTTACGTTTGTTTGTATTATGCAAAACGGTCAAATGAAAATATTAACTCATAATTCTTCGGTATATGAAAGATAGTCAAATAGTAGCTTTAACGACTTTTGTTTTGTTTTCAGCCGAAGCTTACGGGCATTATTTGATTGCAAAAAATGAAGGACAAGAAAAATTCAAATTTTATATACCAAAAATTGAAACTACTGTCAAAAATCTTATGATTGTTGGTGCTTTTTCATTAGTTAATGGTTTTGCTGTTTCAAAAATTAAAAAATTAATATAATGGTATTTAGAGAATCAGAAAAAGAAACAAAAAAAGAAAAAATTCACAAGAATTTACTTCTTGTTTTCACAGCAGTAGGCATTATAAGTTTTAGTTTAGGTGCTATGGTAAATTATCATGCTTTAAAAAAATTAAATAAATAAGTGACTTATACAGGCAATATAAAAAACACTTTAGGTGAGCCTTTGATGGGTGCTAATGTTTCAGCACAATCAAAAAGAGGTCTTGTCGGTGTAATTTCAGATTTTGATGGTAATTTTAATTGGAATCCTGAAACAGAACTAACATCACCCATAACAGTTTCTTATGTAGGGTATCAGAGTCAAACCTTAAACCCAAGTGATGTTGTTGATAAACAAATAATACTAAAAGAAAGCACAGAACAATTAGATGAGGTTTTAATAATAGCTAAAAAACCTAAAAGTAAAAAAGAGATAAATAAAAATGAGTTAATAGGCATTATAAGTGCAGGTGCAGGTCTATTAGCTATAGGAATATTACTTGTAAAATTTAATAAATAATGGAAAAGACTAACACAACACAAACAGCAGAAACTACAGGTGCAGAAGCAGTAGCTAATCAAGATACAGCAGGTGCAGTAGACACTACAAATCCAACAGAATCAACTTTTGAGGAGGGTGGAGAATTAAAATCAGGAGGTGACTATTCTCTCGTTTATTATTTAACTTTTGCATTATTAATTTCAGCATCAGCTTATAGCATATATTATCATAGACAGGCTTTAAACAAAATGATGGATGATGATAACGATGAATTAAAAAGACAAGTAAAAGAAGTAAAAACTAATTTAAAAAAATTAATGGGAAATAAGTATGAACTTATCACTAAATAATATTACATACGGAAATCCAAATCTTTCTCACAAGAAATATTTGTCCGAACCTTGTTTGGTAGATGGTTTATTTGAATCATTGAAAGACTTGCCTTTTCCTGAAAACGAAAGCGATACAACTAAGCAAGAATTAAATGAACTTGTTGAATATTCTAATGACATGAATATTGAGGAAAATGTAAAATTTAAAAACCGCTACATTTTCTATGATAGAAATTTATTTCAAGCAATTATAAATACTTTCCGTACTGAAAAATTAGATATATCAAAACTTATTGATGATATAGATAAAGATATTTCACCACTTATTATTAAATTAAAATATTTTTATCAAAGACCAAGACCTTACCAACTCGCTAATTATTATAAATTGAAGCTGTTTCCTATTAATACCAAATCAGGACACTCACCTTCATATCCAAGTGGACACACAACACAGGCTTATGTAATTCTTACAATTTTAGGGAATTTACTACCTGAATTTTATCAAAAATCAAAAAAAATGATAGATGATGTTGCTTATAGCAGATGTTATATGGGTGTTCACTATCAAACTGATAATGATTTTGCATTTAAAATTGGTAAAGAAATTTTAAAAAATCCTGAATTTGTTAAGAAGTATGGAATATAAAAACTATGAAACTATAATATTTCCCGTATCTCCTTTTCCAAAACCAAGGATGACACAAAGAGATAGATGGAAAAAAAGACCTGTGGTAGTTAAATATCATATTTATAAAGACAGCATGAATCACTATGCAAACGAATATAATTATTGTGTAGATAATGTTTTGTCTTTAACTTTTATAATTCCTTTTCCAAAATCATATTCAAAAAAGAAAAAACAAGAATTAAGAGGTAAGCCTCATATTCTTCGACCTGATTTAGACAATTTATTGAAAGCATTTAAAGATGCATTATGTAAAGAAGATTCTTATGTACATACATACGAAACAATTAAAAAAATTTGGGGAGATGAAGGACAAATAGTAGTAAAGAAACTAAAACCAATAATAAATGACACAACTATCGAACAACACTAAATCAAAGCACGAACATTTATTTATTGAGTTTTCATATTTTACAAGAGATTATGGAACAAATGCTCTATTATATAATCTTAAAATTTTAAACAAATCTACAGGGGCAATTGACACAGAATCATCTGAAGAAGAAAACCTAACACACGAATTAGGTATAAGTTTTTCGGAATATGGTATAAATTTTATTTCGCTATTTTTTCAAACAAATCGAACTAAAATGATTAACTTTGATTACAGCACAAACTCGGCATTAAATAATAAAGTTTTTGAAATTGTCTGTAGTGTTTTCAAAACAACTAAGGATTCTATTTTAGATAAATTTGATAGAGATGGCATAAGAGTTTATGCAAGTGGCTCACTTTTTAAATTACTTTTAGATACTTGTGGATATAGCGTTAAAGATGTTATGGACTTAACAAGTAAGCCAAGAAGTATTATTAGTAGACATAAAAATATTATTAGTAATTTAGACCATAAACATATTTATGATAAAAAAATTATTACAAAATTCATAGAAGCTAAAAAACAATTAATTAAATATATTTTAAATGAGTACAACCAAGAAAGCTAAAGATTCCGTAGAAGATGCAGAATTTGAAGAAGTAAATGATTATAATGTAGATTCTCAGCCTGATTTTTCACCTTTTGACGAACCTGTCAAAGAAAGAGAATACACAAAACCTAAAATAGACACCTCTAATTTAGAAAGTGAATTAGAAGAACCAACCTTTGAAGCACCAAGTTTTGCTGATTTTGAAGATGAGGTAGAAGAAAAACCCTTCAACCCAAGCTACAACGAGTTAGGCAATAAAGAAAAGCAAATGGGTGCTGAAATGATAGCTGATGTTGTCGTTGATGGTTATGCTCGTCTTAAAAAAGGAATGGGAAGCCTTTCTTCAATTAGCGAAAATAAATTAGAACGAGAATTTGCTGAAGGAAATATAAATCCTAACATACAACTTCCAATAGACGAATATGGGAATACAGCTTCTATAAGAGAATTTGTTAAAGAATTTAATGAGACAAGTAAAGAAGCTTTTGATACTCCAAATGATTTTAAAGAAAAGGTAAAACCACCACTAATTAGGGTATTTAAAAAGAGAGGTGTAGGAATGACTGATGAACAGTTACTCTTATATTATTTTGGAACTGATTTTGCAACAGCAGGAATTACAGCCTTTGGTCTTAAAAAATCTGCAGATGGTATCTTAAAACAACTAAGAGAGCAAACCGATATGATGCGTTCACCTAATAGTCCACCTCCACCTACCCCAACCTCAACAACACAGGCATCTACTGATGTTTCAGAAAACGAAACTGAATTTGAAGAACCTGAAGAAGTTTTTGAAGTTCAGCCTGATATAGTTGCACCAAAGAAACAGTCGAACTCAAACTTTGAAAGTGATTCAACAATACCTGCTAATATGCCTGAATTTGGAGACCCTGAAATTTTAAAGGAAATCGATAAGTTGGCTTCTAAGGAAATTGAAATTCAATCAAAACCAAAAAGAAAAAGAGGTAGACCTAAAAAGAAATAATATGTACCACGATAATTCTACTTTGATAAATTTATTTATAAGAGGTATATCTTTAACAAAACCATGTGTAACCTACGACTGTTATACTATAGATAATATAAATTTTATTGCTTCTGACGAGGAAACAATTATAACTTATTCAGCAATATGAGAGAACCAAAATTAGGTGTCGCAGTAGGCAAAAAAGGAGTTGGTAAAACATATACCACTAATAATGTAATTGAAAGCTATATAAAGGGTAATCCTAATAAGGGAGTAAAACCAAGGAGGGCATTAATACTTGATGTAAATGATGAATTTGAACATATAAAAGCTTTAAGGCTAAGAGATGTTATGAAATTCTCAGTTCATCCAATAGTTGAAGCAAGAAGAATAAGACCCTTTATGGAAGATGGTCAAAGAATGACTATAAGGGAAATTCAAGAAGCATTATTTGAAATACTAAGAAATTTTAGGGGTGGTTTACTTCTAATAGAAGATATAAATAGATATATTTCAGACCAATTGCCAAATGATGTAGTCGGTGCTATATGTACAAACCGACACGCAGATACTGATATTATATTACATTTTCAGTCTATTGGTAGAGTTACAACTAAAATATGGCAAAATTTAAATTGGCTAAGATTTCATAAAAACACCGATAGTGTTGATAGACATAAACATAAATTTGAAGATAAATTTGAATATCTTAAAATAGCTGAAATATTAGTGAATCATAAATACTATAATGGAGATGAAAGATATTTCCTTTATGTAGATATTGATAGCGAAAGAATATTAGGTAACGTAACTAAAAAAGATTTGGATTTTGCAATTGAGGAATACATATCTAAATACTACAAAAAAATAGTTTCTCCACTTTTAAATCAAGTTGGAATGGATGGCAAGAAAAAACACACTCCACAAACTGCCATCAAAGAGATAAAAAGCAAGATTTACAAGAATTTTAGTAAATAAATGCGATTTATCAATATAATTGCAGATAATTTTATTTATTAAAATAATTATTATTACAAAAGATAATATATTTGAATCGTAGATAGTTCTGTAACTATTTGCAAACAAAAATTATTAACTTTTAATCATTCTGTAATGAATACCAAAGTACTACTTGAGTTTGGTAAGTCTGTTTTAACTGTCGTTGTGGGTGTAGCTGTATATAATGCAGTAAAACCTATGTTAGACAAAGCAAAACTGTCTGCACCAAGTTCTGACGCTTAGTCAAAAATTTAAAATTATTATTAACCTTATTTAAACTTTAATTATCATGTCAAATGTACGCAGATATTTAGCAAATGCACAGAAAATGGCAAACGAATCATTTTCAAATGCAGACGGTTTCATTGATGACGATTTATCCTTTACAGGAGAAGATTTCTTCAGTGCTAATGGAGTAGGCGGTGGTTCAGCACCAACTTCTCAACCATATATTGTTACTGTTACTTCTACATCAGGAAGTGCTGTATCAAACTTTAAGGTGCTTGGTTCATACGAGTTCCTTAACAACTCAGGATTCACTTCAGGTGGAGACTTAGTAATCGGTTCAATCACTATTTCAAGTGGAATTTCAGGTATTACTTACCGTGAAATGTTGTACCAATTTATGAACAACCCGTATAGTGTAGGACTTACTTATATTCAGTCAGCTACAGCTAATCAGATTTTGGAAACTATTTCTGTTAATACAAGAGATGCTAACGGTAATGAAGCACAAAAAACACTTGTGCCTACCATTGACCCGTATCAGCAACAATCTACAGTATTAGCTATGAAATATGCTTACCGAATTGATGGTTTCACAAAACTTATCATTCGTCAGGTTTTAGCTAACGCTACTGTTAAATTGTATTTCTACCCATCAGACAACATCAACCTTGCAAGAGGACTTGCAGGACAAAATGTTTCTCGTATGTACGGAAACCCAGGAATTGTAAAAGCACAAACTATCAAATTAACATAATTTGTAAGTAAAATGTTTTACAATATTGGATAAATTAACAAGGGGCTTTTTTAGTTAATCTAATTAGCCCCTTTTTAAAATTAAAAAAAATATGGATGTATATAATTATGTAGCAGGTAGCAACCCAATAGGCTCACAAGGTATTATTAATAGCTTTGGATATAAAGTTGTTAATAAAAATGATATGGGTGGTAACCTAAAATCACTTGTGGCTAAAGAAGGTGAATCTGCTTTAAAAATGGTTATGGACAATCATCCCGATAAAGAGGTGATATTAGAAATGTATAGTCCATCAGAAAGTGAAAATTCTTGCGGATGTAAAAAATGTAAAAAACAATCAGAACTGATAGAACAGTTTTTAAACGCAAACGGAAAAGAGCAAAGCGAAGCAAAGAAAAGTGATACAAATTTTTCTTTAGTATTTCTCGCAGGTATTTTGGCTTTATCATTTGCAATAATTTCAAAAAAATAAACAATGGCTCGATTTGACAATTTAGGAAAAGCTATAGGAATAGCAATTTCAAAAGATGAAAGCGGTATAAGAAATTTACTTCAAAGAAATGGAGTTTCAACCGCTAATATAAAAACAAAATTACAATTATCAGATGTGTTTGTAGAATCTATAAGGGCTTCAAGAGGATTAGCAAAAGATTTTGAAGCTTACATAAAATCTAAAGATAATGCAAACTTTATGTATCAAAACGCAAGTGGATTTTATAATATGAATGCTTATAAAAATGCAGATGGATTTTATAATATGAATGCAGTTGTCGGAGATAGTGTACCTGATGCCTATAATATGAGTGGTGCTAATACAGATGTGTGGTCACCTTCAGGCACAAGTGCTACTGTAAATGCTGATGGAGAAAATGAAGAAGAAAAAGGAAAAGGAGGCTTTTTTGCAGGACTCAATTTAGCGGATTTAATTCAATCAGCAAAGGAGGTTTATTTAGCTGATGTTAAAGCCGATACTGTAAATAATGAAACAGAACAAATCAAATTAGCATCACAAACTCAAATACTTAATCCTGATTTAAACCCAAGTGTAAATGTTCCTTCTAATACTTCAAGTAACACAGGTCTTTATATAGGTCTTGGTGTTTTAGGATTAGCAGTAGTTTTGGGTGCAGTTTATGTATTTACTAAAAGAAAATAACATGGCTACACAGAATCAATTAAGAGAATTAGGAAATGCTATAGGATTTTTGTCTGTAGCGGATATAAAAGGATTAAGTGCCTTAATAAATAAGTATGGTGGAAACGCTGATAATATTTCTTACCAAAATCTAAATAAACAAGCTATAAGTCTTTTAGGTAATAAAGGGTTTTATCAAGAGTTTATAAGATTAGTTTCAGCAAACCTTAAATCATTAGAAAAGATGAATCAATACAGTAATATGGGTGGCGGTGATGGTGCTTCAACAACCCCTGCAACTACAGGTGGCGGTGGAGGTGGTTTCTTTTCAGGCTTTAATTTACAAGGCTTATTAAACATTGGTTCTACAATTTATGGTAGCACACAAGAAGATAAGAGACAGAGAGATTTATTAAATGCACAGGCTAATCAAAATGCTCAACAACTTCAAGCACAAATCGATGCAGGTAATCTAACTTTAGAAGCAGAAAGATTAAAACTTGCTCAAATTCAAGCTATGCAAGGACAAGGTTCTAAAAATAACACTATGCTTTATGTAGGTTTAGGTATTTTAGGCTTACTTGTTGTGGGTGGTGTTATATATGCAGTAGCAAAAAAGTAATATATGAAAAGTCCAAAAGAAATAGTTGGAGAAGTTTCTTCAATGACTGACGAAAAGAAAAGAAAAGCATTTATGGTTAAAGCACAGTCAAGTGTACACGGTGCTTTTTGGGGAGGTGCTTTTGGTCTTATGTTCGCTTTTTATAAAGGAAAAAATAAATATACAAGTGCCTTGTTAGGTGCAGGAATAGGTGCGTTAGTGTCGAACCTTTTAACCGTTGAAAAGAAATAAATATGCATCATTCAGATTACATGGAGGATTTTAATAATGCAATAGGTTTTGGAATGGCAAAACAAGTAAGAAATTTTCAATTGAACAATAAAGACTTGTTTGATAATAATATTATGAAACCTAATACAGAAAGAGATGTGTCAGGAGTGCTTGTAGAAAGAGATGTTCAATTGGATGGAGAACCTGAACTAAGTTCAGAAGGAAATAGCAAAAAAAACACCTTTATTGGTGCAAAAATAGGAAGTTCATTGGGCTTCATAGTAGCTTTAGGCTACGCTTTTAAAGTAAAGTCAGGCTTTTTAAAAGGATTTGGATATACAATCTTAGGAAGTATGGCTTTTGGTGGATTAGGGGCAGGAGTAGGATTAGCCATTGATTCATCAAAAAAATAGAATATAAACAATTAATATTAATCTTAAATTATGAAAACTATGAAATTAGATGTTAAATCATTAGTAGGAGTAGCAGTATCAGTAGCTGTACTTTATGTAACCGTATATTACGGAGGACAAGCATGGAAGCGTTCACAGGATGGTGAAAAACTATTATAATAAATGAAACAAAAGACTATTTTAGGACTTTTATTAGTTGTTGCAGGAGTAGGGGGTCTTTCTTATGTATATAATTTATATATTAAAGAACCCGAACTGTAACAATAAATTTATTATATGGAAAAATCAGCTAATCAATTGTGGAGAGAAAGTGGCACTTCATTATCTTTTAAAGATTGGATTCAAAGAGAAAAAGATAAGGGTGTTGCAATAAAAAACAAACTCCTTGAGAATGTTGTTAGTTCAATGCAAGAAACTGACAAAAAAGACACAACAGAAACAGCAAGATTTGGATTTGGAATACCAAAGTGGATTATATACACAGGTATATCAATTATAAGTGTTGCAGTTGTATATAAAATATACAAAGCCAAAAAATGAATTTAAGGATTAATACCCGTTATGAAGAATTATCATTGGCTATTCACATTCAAACTCTTACACCTTCAAAAATAAGGATTAAAGTTTTTGATGCTGAACAGCCTAAAACCGTTTTTACTGATAGGTACAAAACTGTTAAAGGAAATGAAGTTTTTTATATAAGGATGCCACTTAGTTCAAGTAAGGTTATTGTTAGTATATATAATGAGGCTGTTGGGAATAAAAGAAAAGGCGAAGATAAAAGCTTTATAGTAACAGAAGTTAAGAAACTTCCTTTGCAAAAAAGAACAGATGTTGGAGATATAAGAGATTATACTGTTTCATCTTTTGTTGATTTTGCACAAAGATTTTCTTTCAATGCCTCTTACTTAGAAGCAGATAAAACTTATCAAAGTCAAAGTGGGGAATTTTTAATAGAATATTTACCTGTTATAGTTAGTGCTAAATCAGGTAAAAAGTTAAAAACACCTGCAAGGATTTCTAAAGTTAATGGTCGAATACAAGTGTCTAAAGAAGCTTTTGATGATTATACTGTGCCTATGCGTATGGCTATTTTACTTCACGAGTTTTCACACTTTTATTTAAACGATAACATGGATGATGAGGTTGAAGCAGACCTAAATGGTCTTTTAATTTATTTAGGATTGGGTTACCCAAGAATAGAAGGTTATCAGGCATTTTTAGAGGTGTTTCAAGAAAGCCCATCACAACAAAATAAAAACCGATATGATATTATAAACAAATTCATACGGGATTTTGAGAACAATAAAATGGTAATGAATTAAATTAAATATTATGGCAAAAAGAAAAATGAATGCTTATATGACAGCATTACAAAAAGCAAGAAAAAGTGGTGCAAGTAGTTTTAAGTACAATGGTAAAACTTATAAAAGAAGTAAAACCAAAACAGGTATGGTAATTTTTAAAGCAAGATAATTATGAATAATGTTATTAAACCAATTCTTATAGGTGTAGCTATTAATTTAGCTTTACCAAAAGTGGTTTCTCCTTTTGCAAGTGCAGAGGAAATAAAGCCACCTACAGGAAACGCTAAAGATTTAAACTTTAAACAGCAACTTGTTCACATGATGGTTCATCACGGTCAAGTTCCTTTGTCAAGTAGCATCATCGTAGGTACAATAGTTGGTTTAAGTGTATTTATATCATCAAAAATTAAATAATTATGAAAAATAAAACATTAGTATATGGTGCTTTGATAGGAGTGGGGGCATACATTTATTTTAAAAATAAAAAAACAGATAAAGAAGTTATAAGTACTACAGAAGAAGGTGAAGTTAAATTAGTTTCTAATAAACCTTATTCAAAAGAATCTGAAAGAATTGCTCTTTTTAAAAGGGCTAATAATTTTTACAAAGGTGGTGCAAAACCATCAGAAGAATTGCTTAATAGATTAGAAAAAGAAAGAGGTAAAGCTATGGAAATTATAAAATCTTTTAAATTAGAAAAAGAATTTGATAAGTGGAGAAGTTCTTTAACTGACTCACAAGCTTTTCCTATGGGTAAACCTGTTATGGTTGGACAAAAACCAATAGGCTCAGATTTTAAACCTCAATTTTCACAACCTTCAAAATATTCGGGGTTTGATGGAAGTTCCTATTTGAATCAGACAGGTAATTCAAGAGAAGAAATGAGAAGGCTTGAACTTCAGAGACAAGAAAGAGCAAGACAAAGAGTTAGAGATAAGCGTAGACAAGCGGGATTTGATTCTAACCAATAAAATCAATAATATACAAAATATTAAATTATGAAAAGTAATACTATTATAACATTATTAGCGGGTTTAAGTTTATTCTTACTTTTTGACAAGTATGGAAAGAAGAAAAAGGATTGTGGCTGTAAAGGGCATAGTGAAGTCGAACCCGAAGATTCCTCTGACGATGTAGACTGTGAAGAAGCTGTAGATATGATTATGAATGAAAGAATGAAAACTATGAAATTGTCACAAGAAGGTTTTGCTCGAATGAGAAAGCAAGAATTAGAAAAATGTAAAAACTCTTAGATATGTCATTTGAATCAATTAGAATATTACCAACTTTTGAAAGTTCAGATAATGCTTGGCTTACATGGTATAACGATGTTAAAAACACCTTAAACCGAAAACAAGCAAACAGATTGTTTGGAATGCTTTGGGATAATGTAAATGGATATGATTCAGATGCAAACACGAATTATCTCCGTGAAGAAATGGAGAAGCATGGAGTAGAAATAGCAACAAATACTTTAGGCGATGTTTCAGATTGGGCAATAGGAGTTAAAGATTATTTTGGAGGTTTTTTTACTGCAGGTAAATGGATTGGTTTTACATTAACAGGAATAGTAGTTGTTGCAGTAGGTGGTTTATTATTACAAATTGCATTCAAAAAAGATGTAAGAGCAGAAGCTGTGCAAATAGGTACTCTAATAGGTACAAGAGGTATGTCGGGAATAGGTAAATAAAAGTTATGGAAAGACAACAGAAAATAATAGTTTTAAGTGGTATAACTCTTTTAAGTTTATCTTATTTGATATATAGAAAAGTTCGTAAAAATCAGGTTTTTGATGAATTAATATTTATTATAAGTAATAAAGGAGGCAGAAACTCAAATAAAAACACTAATGCTTTAAAAGGATTATTAGAACAACAAATAAGACAAAGTAATCCAAACAAAAATTTTATTAAGTTAAACCGAGATAAGGTAAAAGGTTATGCTCAAGATTTGTATAGTGCATTAGCAGGTGCAGGTACAGATGAGGAAGCCATTTCAGGAGTGTTTAGCAGATTGCCCGACAAAATTGCTGTTTCACAAGTTGCAAGTTATTATAGTGGATTATACGGTGGAACATTATATGATGATTTAAAAGATGACTTGAGTGATGATTATTACAGAACCTATGTTACAGATTATTTAAATAAGTTAGTTGAAGTAAGATTTGATTAAAAAATAATAAAATGAAAAAAAATACAAAAATATTACTATATACAGTTGGAGGAGTTATTACTTCTGCTTCAGCTTATTTTATTTATTCTTTAATAAAAGGAAAAAAATCATTTAAAAAAAGTGAAACCTTTGATGATAGTGATGCAATTACTGAAAGTTCAACAAACGTAGGAACTGAAAATAATACTGTAACTTCTGTAGATGAATTTGTTACAGGTACAGCAGAACCATCAAGGGAAAGCTATCCATTAGAAGGAGGAATGTATGGACAAAAAGTTTATGTAATGCAATCTGCTTTAAAAAGTTTAGGTAAATATTCGGGTGCTTTAGATGGAATATTTGGACAAAAAACTCGTGAAGCCTTAAAAGACTATTTTTATACTGCTTGTACATGGATAAGCTGTGATATAAGTTATTCTAATTGGAAAGAAATAATTGACGATGCAAAATCTAAAGGATGGGGCTTAAATAAAGCTTGGACAGAGGCTAAATCAAAATATTCATGATATGGGTTACTATGATGTTGGTAGAGGTAGAGGAGATGCTTTTGCGTTTCTAAGAACAGGCAAGTATGCTACTACTAAAGATTGTCCTACAGCCCTTAGAAATAAAGAAGAACTTGATGTAGTTATATCTGATACGACCAAAAAAGCCCTTGGAAGCGATTATTGGACAGGATATAATTCTGTGTTGAAAGAAAGACGAGACGAAGTTCAGGCTTATTATCGTTTTGGTAAATGTGATGACTATTTTAATAGAAAAAAATCACAAGATTTAGGAAAAATTGTAAACAGAGAATCAGAAAAGTATGAGGATTTAATTTCTGCACAAACAAAAAAACAAAATACCATCGTTTTGGGGATAGGGGCAATTGTTATTTTAATTGGTACATTACTAATCTTTAAAAAGAAATAAAATATGAGTTTATTTTGGACAGAAAGTAAAAGAATCAATAGGGCAAACGCTGAAAATGAAGCTTCGAAAATAGGTATTGAATATACTTCGAAAAATAATACCCCTTTTAATCGTTGTGTTGATTTAGATAGAAGAATTAAAAGATATGATGTTTTAATTTCAGATTTATCAACAAAAAATATTAAGGGTAATGCATACGGTGATTTAATTAGAAAATATAGTACTGAAAGGTTAGAACTGCAAAAACCTTTTGTTCAACAAGATTGTAAAAACACAATTGAATTTGAAAAATTAGAGGAATCAGCAGATATTTTAGGAGAAGGATTTTCTCAGTACGAATTAGATATTCTTGAAAAATCAAGAAAAGAACAAAACAGGCTCTATGTTATAGGTGCTGTAGTAATTGTATTTGGTGCTTATTTAATTTTTAGATAATGAAACAAAATAAAGAATACAGAGGAATATACGATAAGGGTGAAACAGGTAGAATTAAAGACTTGTTAAATACTCAAAGAGAGTTGTTTTTAGACGAAGAAAAAGCACAACAGCCACAAGAAAGTAATGTACAAAAATACTTTTTGATTGCGATGGGTGTTTCATTAATATTAGTAATAACAAAAGTTTTAACAAAATGGAAGAAGTAAATAACATATTAAATCCCAAGCAAAATAAAAATTGGGAAGAAAAAGATAATTTTGCAACTAAAACACTTGAAAAAGGTGAGGGAATAGTAAAAGATGTCATTGATGGTGCAAAAGAAACCTTTGACCTCGCAGTAGAGGAAGCAAAAACAGTTGCACCTGATGTAGTCGAAGTATTCGAGGAATCATCAGAAAGGCTAAATTCAAAAGAGAGAATTACTAAACTCCTACCAAATAATTATTTAGTTTTTGGTGCGATTTTACTAACATCTTATTTTATAGTTAAAAAAGTTTTGTAATGCGTAAAATTTTATTTTTAGGTGGACTTTCTATGGTAGGGTATGCTTTTTATTATTATTTTAAAAAGCAATATAGCCTTGCTATGAATTACAGCTACAGAATAAAAGATGTAAATGTATTAAATTTAACTACCAAAAAAGCTGAAATTGATGCTACAGTTGAAATAACAAATAAATCAAATTTTGAGGTTTCAATAAATAGTTATGATTTAATTTTTAAATTTAAAGGTATTCCTTTTGCTCAAACATCAAGTCAGACACCAATTTTAGTAAATCCTGATAGCAAGTTTTTAGTAAAAGCAGTCGGTGAAATAGATTTTACAAATTACAAAGAAATTTTACTTCCTGCTATAACGGATATTTTACAAAGAAAAAAAATTGAAATTATGGTTTCAGGAACTATGAAAGTTTCCTTTATGGGTGTGAATAAAGACATTAATTTTGATGACAGAGCCTTTACATATACTGAAGATTTAATATCTCAAGTAGGATTAAGTGAAAAATTTGATAAAAGTAAAGGGAAAATTGAAGATATATTGGGTAAAATAGGAATAAAAATTTAATTTTACAAAAAAGACCTAATTACATGATACAACAATTAACAAGTAAAATCATGCTTGGTGGAATATGTAAATATGCAAATATATATCAAGCTGAAGAAAAAGATGTTCAAATAAGAGTATCTAAAAATGGTGAGGAATCACTAAATTTTGAAATGTGTCAATCTTGGCAACCTAAAGAGGCTGTAAATTTTAAAGACATTTTGAATAAAAAAATAGATATTCTTGGATATGAGCAATTATCCACACCTTTTTTGATTAAGTCTTTAAACTTATATCAAAAGGAGTTTGGAACAGAAAATGAAAAACTTAGCATTTTTCTATTTAATAGAAACAATAAAGTAGGATTAGCGGTTTTTGAGGAAAAACAAAATTTAAAATTATTAACTCTTTCAAAACATTTTGAGCAATTAGGATTATAGATGGCTACTACAAGGAAAAAGACCGTAAGTGTAAGTAATTCAGATATTAATTGGATTAAAGACCAATTACTTGAACAACACACAGTTTTGATGAAGCTTAACCAAACTATTATTGGTGATAAAGAGTACGGTCAAAAAGGTCTCGTAGAGCAAGTGAATGAACATAGAAGATACATTCACAAAGACCAAAATCTAAAAGCTAAGTTTGTTGGCGGTACAACCGTTGTCGGTGTAGTGTGGACATTATTGCTAAAGTTTTGGGATAAAATATTTGCTTAAATATGAGCATTCAAGTAAGTTTACCCAATGACATTAAAGTAGTTGAGGGAAATGGATTAGCTATCTTTTTAGATAGTGACACTAATCTCATTACCCTTAAAGACTCTAATGGTATTGTCCAAACCCTTGATAATTATATACTTCAAGAGGGTATAACAGAAGTTATTGCAGGATGTTGTTTAACAGGCGGTGGCACTTCTTCAACCGTAACACTAAATCATGCCGACACTTCCTCACTTGATGGCTTTTATGGTCAGCCAAGTCCACAAGATGGTTGCTACATCAAATCTGTTACTGTTGATGGTCTCGGTCACTTAACAGCAGTTACTTCTGCTAATTTTGATACAAGATACCTTGGTATCAACGCTTGTGCTTGTGATTCCGCACAACTAAATTCACAAGACCCTAATTATTATTTAAATTTTAATAACTTTTTTAATGTACCTGCTTTAGGTGACATTACTGAAGTATGTGCTACAGATGGTATTGGTGGTGGTGGTAGTAGTGGGATTGTTACTATATGTAATACAGATAAAGGTTCTAATCAAAACATAGTAAAAAGATTTGTAGGAAATTGTGGAAATACTTATACAGCACAATGTAATAATGATTTATTATGTATAGTCGGTACAGGTGGTGTAAGCACTTGCTTTGATGGAAATAAAGTTACTATTTCTTCTACTACAGTAGCTAATAATTGTCAGATTGAAATAGCAGGTGGAACAGGGTTAAGTGGAGGTGGATGTTTTAATCTAAACCAAACTTCTGATTGTACGCTTACTTTAAATAACACAGACAAAGGTTCTGACCAAAACATATTCAAAAATGTAGCAGTTTCGGGAGAAAACACAATAACAGCAGGTTCTAATGCATCTACTTTAACTCTTGTTGAAGGGGCGGGAATAGATATAACTACCTGCACAGATGATGCTTCAGTTACTATTTCAAGTACAGCAACTGCACCTTCGAATTGTCAGATTCAAATTTCAGGAACTGATGGATTATCGGGTAATGCAACATTCACTTTAAACCAATCTTCTAACGGTTCTTTTTCTTTATGTAATACTGATAAAGGTTCTGACCAATGTTTTTTTCAAAATATAGCTGTTGTTGGCTCATGTACAATTTCGGCTGATGTTAATGCCGATACTGTTTGTTTTTCAGCGGGTACGGGTATAACTTTAACATCTGATGATACACAAGACCTAATTACTATTGGTACTACTGCAACGGGATGTACAGGAACAGTTACTCAAGTTTGTGTACAAAGTGGAACAACAGGTACGGATTTTAATGTTTCAGGTAGCCCAATTACTACTTCAGGAACTATAACATTAAATTTACCTACTGCGAGTGCAACAAATCGTGGTGCTTTATCAAGTGCTGATTGGACTACATTTAATTCTAAAACTAATTGTACGGGTACAGTCACAAGTGTATCTTTTTGTACCGCAGAAGGTGGTACAGACATTAATGTTTCAGGTAGTCCTATAACTACAAATGGTGAGATTACTTTAAATATTCCAATAGCAGGTGCGACAAAAACAGGTAAATTACTTTTTACTGATTGGATTGATTTTAATAATAAAGTAGATGATGTAACAGCAGGTACAGGAATTTCAGTTAGTGGTACTGATACAATTCAAGTCACCAATACAGACAGAGGTTCTGAACAATGCATTTTCAAAACATTTGCAGTTTCAGGTCAAGACGATATTGTTGCAGATTCAAACTCAGATACTGTTACTTTTGCAGGTTCGGGAATAGCAATTACAACTGATGAAAATTCTGACACTATTACTTTTACAGTTACAGATGCAGGTGGAACAGTTACAGAAATATGTGGTGCTGTTGGAACATCAGGTTCAGACTTTAATGTTACGGGAAGTCCTATAACAACAAACGGAACTCTAACCTTTAACCTTCCTGATGCAAGTGCAACTTCAAGAGGTGCTTTAACGAGTGCAGATTGGACTACGTTTAATTCTAAAACAGATTGTACAGGAACAGTAACAAGCGTTCAAATAGGTGGTGGAGAAGGAATAGTGGCTACGGGTACAAATCCAATTACAACGAGTGGAACAATAAATCTTGCAGTTTGCTTAAATGAACTTACTACAACTACAGACAATGATTGCGGAACTTATTTTGCTGTGGTTGATTCATCAGGTGTTCAAAGTAAGCTTTGTAAATCTAACATAAATAATTCAGGATTTAATAACGATGCAGGATATACTTCATGTGGAGGTACTGTAACAAGTGTAGGTCTTTCAGCAGGAACAGGGGTCTCTGTTTCAGGAAGCCCTGTTACAAGTAGTGGAACAATGACAGTAACCAATACTGACCGTGGTTCTTCACAATGTATATTTAAAAATATTGCAGTAAGTGGTCAAACTACTATAGAAGCTGATAGTAATGCCGATACACTAACTTTTGCTGAAGGTACAGGAATCACAATAACAACCGATGCATCAACAGATACCGTAACAATTTCTAATGAAGGTGCTGATGGAACTGTAACTTGTATTGATTTTGCAACGAATGAAACAGGTACGGATGTAGCTGTGTCAGGTGTGCCAATTACAACAAGTGGAACTATAACATTATCTATACCTGAAGCAAGTGCAACCGCTACAGGTAAACTTACAGCAACCGATTGGACTTCTTTTAATGCTAAAACAACTTGTACAGGTACTGTAACAAGTATTGGACTAACCACGGGAACAACAGGTACAGATATAAATGTGTCAGGAAGTCCTGTAACAGGTAGTGGAGATATTACTCTTAATATACCTACAGCAAGTGCAACAAATCGTGGTGCTTTGTCAAGTGCAGATTGGACTTCTTTTAATGCTAAAACAACTTGTACGGGTACTGTAACAAGCGTGGGGCTTACAACTGATGAAACAGGAACAGATGTAGCTGTATCAGGTAGCCCTGTAACAGGAAGTGGAGATATAACTATTTCCATACCTATTGCGAGTGCAACTAATACGGGTAAATTATCTAATACAGATTGGACTACCTTTAATAGTAAGACTGATTGCACAGGAACTGTGACAAGTGTAGGTGCGGTTGTAGGTACAACAGGAACTGATTTTAATATATCAGGAAGTCCTGTAACGGGTAGTGGAGATATTACATTTAATTTACCAACAGCAAGTGCTACAAATCGTGGTGCTTTGTCAAGTGCCGATTGGACTGCTTTCAATAGTAAAACTGATTGTACAGGTACAGTAACGAGTGTAGCTATTGCAACAGATGAATTGGGAACTGATGTTGCTGTTTCAGGTAGCCCAATAACGGGTAGTGGAACTGTAACAATATCAATTCCTGAAGCAAGTGCTACAAAAACAGGTAAACTAACTTCAACAGATTGGAGTACATTTAATAGTAAAACTGATTGCACAGGTACGGTTACAAGCGTGGGCTTGGTTAGTGGTGGTGGACTTAGTGTTTCGGGAAGTCCAATTACAAGTAGTGGGGATATTACTGTTACTAACACAGACAAAGGTTCTGACCAATGTATATTTAAGTGTTTTGTAGTTTCAGGTCAAGACACAATTGAAGCAGATAGTAATTCTGATGCGGTAACTTTTGCAGGTTCAGGTATCGCAATCACAACTGATGATACAACAGACACGATTACTTTTACAGTTACGGATGCAGGTGGTACGGTTACAGAGATATGTGGTGCGGTTGGAACTACAGGTACAGATTTCAATGTTACGGGTAGCCCAATAACAAGTAGCGGAACTTTAACATTTAACTTACCTACAGCAAGTGCTACGAACAGAGGTGCTTTATCAAGTTCCGATTGGACATCTTTTAATTCAAAGGTTGATGATGTAACAGCAGGTGCAGGGATAAGTGTAACAGGGTCAGGAACAAAAACCGTTACAAATACAACCTGTATATTTAAAAATATTGCCTCAACAGGTCAAACTACTTTAGTAGCAGACAGCTTAACTGACACCTTAAACATAGAAGCAGGAACAGGAGTTTCTATAACTACAGATGATAGCACCGATACTCTAACTATAGCTAATACAGTAAGTGTTTCTGATTGTACAATTTGTATTCAAGCAGGTTCAGGACTTGGAGGTGGTGGTGACTTTACACTAAATCAAAATTCAGGTGAAACAGTAACCTTGACAAATAGCGACAAAGGTTCTTCACAATGTATTTTCAAAAACATTGCAGTAAGTGGTCAAACCACTATAGAAGCTGACAATAATAATGATACTTTAACTTTCGCAGGTTCAGGTATAGCAATAACGACTGATGATTCTACTGACACAGTAACTTTTACGGTTACAGATGCAGGTGGAACAGTAACTTCTGTTGGTGCAGTTGCCTGTACAACAGGAACAGATATATCAGTTACAGGAAGTCCAATTACTTCAAGTGGTGAATTTTGTATAAATATTCCAACAGCAAGTGCTACAAGTAGAGGTGCATTATCATCTACTGATTGGACTACATTCAATAATAAAACAACCTGTACAGGAACAGTTACAAGTGTATCAGGAGGAACAGGTCTTACAGGTACAGTTACAAGTTCAGGAAGCATAGCTGTAGATTATGCAGGTTCTGATAATATTATGTATGGTGCAATTGATTGTACAGGAGATGTTGTTTCAACGCTTGATTGTTTAATTCTAAACCAAAACTCATCAGATAATGTTATAAGTGTATATGTTTCTGATTTACCATTTTCAAATTGTACAGGCTCTGTTACAGAGGTTTGTGGTGCTGTAGGTACAGCGGGAACAGATTTTAATGTTACAGGTAGTCCTATTACGGGTGCGGGAACTCTAACCTTTAACTTGCCGACTGCAAGTGCAACAAATAGAGGTGCTTTATCAAATACAGATTGGAGTACATTCAATTCAAAAACGACTTGTGTTGGAACGGTAACAAGCGTGGGAATCACAAGTGGCGGTGGCTTAAGTGTTTCAGGTAGCCCTATTACAACTAATGGAGATATAACCGTAACAAACACCGATAAAGGTTCATCGCAATGTATTTTTAAAAACATTGTTGTATCAGGAGAAGATACTGTTACAGCAGAAACAAATAATGATAGTCTTACGCTAATTGCAGGAACTAATATGTCGATTTCCACAAACTCTACATTAGATTCTGTAACTTTTTGTTCAACCGCTACAGCTTGTACGGGTACAGTAACAAGTGTTGGAATTACTGCAGGAACAGGAATATCTGTATCAGGTAGCCCAATAACAAGTAGTGGGTCAATTACTGTTTGTAACACAGATAAAGGTTCATCGCAATGTATTTTTAAAACATTAGCAGTTTCAGGTCAAGATGATATTATTGCTGATTCAAACTCAGATACTGTTACATTTGTAGGTTCAGGTATTGCAATTACTACTGACAATACTACAGATACAATGACTTTCACAGTAACTGATGCAGGTGGTACTGTAACTTGTGTTTGTACTACTGCCCCATTAACAGGAGGTAATTTTTCTACAACAGGAACTATAGGCATAACTGAAGCTGATGCCACAACTGATGGTTATTTATCATCAACCGATTGGAGTACATTTAATTCAAAGACAGATTGCACAGGTACAGTTACAAGTGTAGGATTAACAGCAGGTTCAGGAATTAGTGTTTCAGGAAGTCCTGTTACAGGTAGCGGTTCAATGACTGTTACAAACTCGGATAAAGGGTCTGACCAATGTATTTTTAAGTGTGTAGCTGTAGCAGGTCAATCAACAATAGTTGCTGATTCTAATACTGATACATTAACTATGGTTGGTGGAGATAATGTTACTCTTTTAACCAACGCTTCAAGTGACACACTTACTATATGCACAATTTCAACAACCTGTGAAGGAACAGTATGTAGTGTGGGGCTTGTTACAAATGAAACAGGAACAGATGTAGCTGTATCGGGTAGCCCTATAACAAGTAGTGGAAATATTACCTTGTCAATTCCCGAAGCAAGTGCAACTGCTACAGGTAAGCTTTCTTCTACAGATTGGAGTACATTTAATTCAAAGACAGATTGCGTAGGAACTGTTACAAGTGTCGGATTAACAGCAGGTTCAGGAATTACGGTTTCAGGAAGTCCTGTTACAGGTAGCGGTTCAATGACTGTTACCAACTCAGATAAGGGGTCTGACCAATGTATATTTAAATGCTTTGCAGTTAGTGGACAAAATACTGTTGTAGCTGATTCTAATACCGATACATTGACATTTGTAGGTTCAGGAATAAATATAACTACTGATAATTCTACTGACACCATTACATTTACTAATACGGATGCAGGTGGAACTGTTACGGAAGTTTGTGCTGAAACAGGAACTTCAGGAACAGACTTTGCTATTACAGGAAGTCCAATTACAACTAACGGAACATTAACTTTTAATCTTCCTGTTGCTTCAGCTTCAGCTACGGGTAAACTTTCTTCAACAGATTGGAATACATTTAATAATAAAACAAGCTGTACGGGAACTGTAACAGGAGTAACGGGTGCAGGTGGTTTATGTGGAAATTTTAGTGGTGGTTCAGGAAGTATTTGTGTAGATTATGCAGGTGGAGATAGTGTAATAAGTTCAGCACCGAATTGCACGGGAACTACAGTTGGTACAGATTTTAATATATTACTTGCAAATTCTACTTCAGCAGTAGGTTTTTATGATGTTGCTGATTTACCTTTTACCAATTGTGGTGGGTCGGTTACAAGTGTTGGTATTACAGCAGGAACAGGAATCTCTGTTTCAGGTAGTCCAATAACGAGTAGTGGGTCAATTACTGTTTGTAACACAGATAAAGGTTCATCGCAATGTATTTTTAAGTCTGTAGCTGTAGCAGGACAAACGACCATTACAGCAGATAGTAATGCAGATACATTAACTCTTGTTGGTTCAGGTATTGCAATTACAACAGATGATTCATCAGATACGGTAACATTTACTGTTACTGATGCAGGTGGTACTGTTTGTAGCGTTGGATTATGTACAGGAACTTCGGGAACTGATATAAATGTATCAAATACACCAATCACTTCAAGTGGAAACATTACTCTTAATGTTCCAACAGCAAGTGCTTCTAACAGAGGTGCATTATCTTCTACTGATTGGAGTACATTCAATAATAAGCTTGATGATGTAACTGCAGGTGTAGGAATAGAAATATCAGGTTCAGGAAATAAAACAATATGTAATTGCGATAGAGGTTCAGCACAATGTATATTTAAGAAAATAGCAGTTTCAGGACAATCTACTATTTCCGCAGACTCTAATGATGACACTTTAACTTTTGCAGGTTCAGGAATTACCATAACCACAAATGACACTACTGATACAGTAACTTTTACTGCGACACAAGGGGATATAACTTGTGTAGGTGCAGGAGTAGGCTTAACGGGAGGCGGTACTACGGGTGATGTATGTCTTTGCGTAGATTATGGTTCTTCAGGATTAATAGCTGATGCACCATCAGGTACAGGCACTCCTGATTCAGATGATTGTATATTGGTTGGTAAAGATGCTTCAGGTAGTGGAGAAACAAGGTCTTATGTAATAGGTGATTTACCATTTACAAATTGTTTAGGAGATATAACTTGTGTAGGTACAGGAGTTGGTCTTACAGGTGGTGGCACTTCAGGTAATGTTACAGTCTGTGTTGATTATGCAGGAACAAATAATATAATTGCGTGTTCACCATGTACAGCTACAGGTACTTTGTCTACGAGTGATTGCATTATGATAAGTAATGATGCTACAAATAATGTTACAAAAGCAACTATTTCACTTTTACCATTCTCAAATTGTCAAGGTGATATAACAGGTGTGACCGCAGGTACAGGTTTAAGTGGTGGTGGAACTTCAGGTTCAGTTACACTATGTAATGCCGACAAAGGTTCAAGTCAAAATATATTTAAAAATGTAGCTTCAGATTCAGGTACAGCAGTAGCGGATAATAACAATGACACTTTATCAATTTTAGGTGGTACAGGGATTTCTACAAGCGTAACAGGTGATACTCTTACAATAACTTCAAGTGGTACTTCTTGTACGGGTACGGTTACATCAGTATCAGGCGGTATAGGTTTAACAGGAACAGTCACTTCTTCAGGAAGTATATGTGTAGATTATGCAGGTACAGATAATATAATACTTAGTGCAACAAATTGTGATACTACTGCAATTAATGTGTCAAATTTTGTAATGATTTCAAATCATACCGATAATAAGGTACAATATCATAAAGTAGGAGAGTTACCATTTTCAAACTGTTCAGGAACTGTAACAAGTGTAGGAATTACAGCAGGTTCAGGAATCTCAGTTTCAGGAAGCCCAATTACAAGTAGTGGTTCTATGACTGTTACTAATTCTGATAAAGGGTCATCACAATGTATATTTAAGAATATAGCAGTTTCAGGACAATCTACTATTTCAGCAGATAGTAATGCAGATACTTTAACATTTGTAGGTTCAGGTGTTACTATTACTACTAACGCTTCTACAGATACAGTAACATTTACAGCTACTCAAGGAGATATTACGGGTGTAAGTGCAGATGGAGGTCTTTGCGGTGGTGGTACTGTAGGTTCGGTTACTCTTTGTGTGGATTATGCAGGTACTGACAATATTGTTTTATGCTCTCCATATACAGCTACAGGAACTTTAAATACAACTGATTCAATACTTGTAAATAATGGTGGTAATTGTGTGGTAAAATCCACAATATCTAACCTTCCATTCTCAAATTGCCAAGGAGATATAACAGGTGTAACTGCCACAGGTGGTTTATGTGGTGGAGGTAGTTCAGGTGCTGTTAGTGTTCAAGCTGATTATGATGGTGCAGATAACATAGTATTAGCAAGTGGAACTACAACAGGTAATATAGAACCTGAATTTAGGATTTTAGCATCTGCTGATGATAATGTAGTGGAAGCATATTGTGTTAGCGAATTACCTTTTTCAAATTGTTCAGGAACAGTTACAAGCGTATCAGCAAATGCAGGTACAGGCATCAACATAACGGGAGATACCACTATTTCAACAAGTGGTGCGTTTACAGTTTGTAATACAGACCGAGGTTCTTCACAATGTATATTTAAAAATGTAGCAGTTTCAGGACAAAGTACTATTCAAGCTGAATCTAATTCCGACACTTTAACAATAGTAGGTTCAGGTATAGACATCACGACTAATGCATCAACTGACACCCTTACATTTACTGTAAACGATGCAGGAGGTACAGTTACAGAGGTTTGTGGTGCAGTAGGTACATCAGGAACAGATTTTAATGTGTCAGGTAGTCCTATTACGGGTGCAGGAACTCTAACCTTTAACTTGCCGACTGCAAGTGCAACCAACACGGGTAAGTTATCTTCTACTGATTGGAGTGATTTCAACAATAAAGTTGATAATGTAACAGCAGGTACGGGAATTTCAGTTAGTGGTACTGATACTATTACAGTAACTAATAGCGATAGAGGTTCATCACAATGTATCTTTAAATGTGTGGCTGTTTCAGGACAAAATACCGTTGTAGCTGATTCCAATACTGATACTTTGACATTTGTAGGTTCAGGTGTTACAATTACAACAGATAACTCAACAGATACGATTACATTCACCGCAAATCAAGGAGATATTACAAGTGTAGGTGCAGATGGAGGTCTTTGCGGAGGTGGTAGTGTAGGTGCTGTTACTCTATGTGTTGATTACGCAGGTACTGACAATATTGTTTTATGCTCTCCATATACAGCTACAGGAACTTTAAATACAAGTGACGAAATACTTGTAAATAATGGCGGTAATTGTGTAGTAAAATCAAGTATTAGTTTACTTCCTTTTACCTCATGTACGGGTGATATAACAGCAATTACAGTAGGTACAGGATTAGATGGAGGAGGAACTTCAGGTGATGTTAATATTGATTTAGATTTAAATGAAATTTCTGCAGGTGGAACATTAATTGGTACGGATAAATTAATTGCTGTTAATGGTACTGCAAATGCTACACAAGTAATATCATCTATACCATTAAGTATATTTGATAATGATGCGAACTTCACTTCTTGCGTTGGTGATATAACAGGAGTTACTGCAGGTTCAGGATTAAGTGGAGGCGGTACTTCAGGTTCTGTAACTTTAACTAATTCAGATAAAGGTTCAGACCAATGCATATTTAAGTGCGTTGCTTCAGATTCAGGTACAGCAGTAGCGGATAGTAATACAGATACGTTATCAATTGTAGGTGGCACAGGAATTTCTACAAGTGTTTCAGGTGATACTTTGACTATAACTTCAAGTGGTACTGCTTGTACAGGTACGGTTACTCAAGTTTGTGGTGCGGTTGGTACTTCAGGTACAGATTTTAGCGTTTCAGGTAGTCCAATAACAGGTTCAGGAACTCTAACATTTAATTTACCAACTGCAAGTGCAAGTAATCGTGGGGCTTTATCAAGTGCAGATTGGAGTGATTTTAATGATAAGGTAGATAATGTAACAGCGGGTACGGGAATTTCAGTAAGTGGTACTGATACAATTCAGGTTACAAATAGTGATAGGGGTTCTTCTCAATGCATATTTAAATCTATTGCTGTGAGTGGGCAAAACACAATTAATGCCGACAGTAATTCGGACACTTTAACATTTGTTGGTTCAGGAGTTACAATAACAACAGACAGTTCTACTGATACAGTAACATTTACAGCAACTCAAGGAGATATTACAGGTGTAACAGCGGGAGTTGGACTTACAGGTGGTGGAACTACAGGAAGCCTTACCCTTTGCGTAGATTATTGCGGTACTGATAACATAATAGCTTGTTCACCATGTGTAGCAACGGGTAATTTTTCCACAGCCGATTGTATTATGGTTAGTCGTAATGCAAATTCTATTGTAACAAGAGGAACTATAGGTAATTTACCTTTTACAAATTGTTTGGGGGATATTACTAATGTTTCCGCAGGTACAGGATTAAGTGGCGGTGGAACTTCAGGTTCAGTTACACTATGTAATGCCGATAAAGGTTCTTCGCAAAACATATTTAAAAATGTAGCTTCAGATTCAGGAACAGCGGTAGCAGATAATAACAATGATACGTTATCTATTTTAGGGGGTACAGGTATTTCAACAAGCGTATCAGGTGATACCCTAACAATTACTTCAAGTGGAACTACTTGCACAGGTACGGTTACAAGTGTTGGAATAACAGCAGGTTCAGGTATATCTGTATCAGGTAGCCCAATTACAAGTAACGGTTCAATGACTGTAACTAATAATGACAGAGGTTCTTCTCAAAATATATTTAAAAATGTAGCATCGGATTCAGGAACAGCAGTTGCGGATAGTAATAATGATACATTATCCATTTTAGGAGGTACTAACATATCAACAAGTGTTTCGGGTGATACAGTAACTATTACTTCAAGTGCAACTACTTGTACAGGTGATGTAAGCAGATGTGATTCTGTTGCTAATTATGACGTAGCCATTTGGTGTAATAATACCAAAATAAAGGCTATGCCTTTAAGGTTTGAGGAGGTTAGTTCAACTGATTTTCTATTAGCGGTTGGTAAATCAGGGGTTACTTCTCAAGTACAGGCAAAGAATAGTAAATCATCACCTGAATATTCTTTTATAGGAGATAAAGCTACAGGTTTAATTAATTCAGGTTCGAAAAGTGGTTGGGTAGGATTTATGAATGGAGGCAAGGATTCTTTAATTGTAGACGATAACTTACAACTGTGCTTGAATTGTTATACTGCAACAAATGAATCTACAAGTGGTAATAAATTAAACCCAAATCAATCAAGTTTTTATCCTTCATCGGCTACAATAACAGATTTAGGGGTAGATAGTTCAGGTAAAGTAGTAAGGGGAGAGCAAGAGGCTACTTGGAAGTTTACTCGTACTCAATTAAATGGTACATTAGGTTGTACTTTATTAGAGGCAGGTGGTTCAGGTAAGTTTGTTGTTATTACAGGCTCAACTTGGATGGCAGAATATAATGGCAATATGGCAGGATTTACAGGTAATGATTTACAAATAAAACAAGCAAACAATCAATGTCCAAACGCAAATGTTTCTACATTAACCGCAAGTCAATTGGCTATTATGGGAACTAATATATCAACTAATGGTAGTTTTGGTATTACTGAAAGAGACCTTCCTATAACCGTAAGAACATATAGACAAAATACCGCAACAACCTTAAATAAAACATCAAGCGTTTCGTTTCCAACTGCCCTCACGGCTGTATATATTAAGTTGAAATACAGATTTTATGACCAAACAACATTTATTTAAATAAATTTTTTATTGTTTTTAATAAAATATTTAAACAAAATTTTATAAATTAGTAGCATATATTAGACATACAAGAAACTAAAGAAAATTACTATGATTTATTGGTTTACGGGGCAACCTGCTCATGGCAAAACTACACTTGCTAAAAAACTCTACAAATACCATAAAGATATTTTTGAAAATAAAATTAAATGCATTTGCATTGATGGTGATGACCTTAGAGAAACTTTTAACAATAAAGATTATAGTGAAGAAGGTCGTAGAAAAAACATAAAGTTAGCACAAGATTTAGCTTTATTCTTACACGAAAAAGGGTATGATGTTTATGTTTCTTTAGTTACTCCATTTAGAGACATGAGAGAAAATTTTAAAAGTAAGCTAAATTCAGAAATTAAAGAATTTTATGTCTATTGCAGTAAAGAGAGACAAAGAGAAATGTATAAAGTTAAAGATTATCAACCACCTAAAGATAATTTTGTTTTAATAGATACAACCGAGGACAGTATAGAACAATCATTATATAAAATATTACAAGAAATATGAATATAATTTTAAATATTCAGGGAGGGCTTGGAAAAAACATATTATCAACAGCTTTAGCTAAAGGTATAAAAAAAAGATACCCAAATTCATTTTTAATAATAATTAGTGGCTATCCTGATGTGTTTCTAAATAACCCTAATGTAAATAAATGTTTTAGACATACTGAACAACATAACATTTACAATAAATACATAAAAAATTTTGATACTAAGTTTTTTATAATTGACCCATATATGACTAATGATTTTCAAAATAATAAAGGTCATTTGCTCGATATTTGGTTTGAATTGTGTGGATTAAAATATAGAGGTGAAATGCCTGAATTTTTCTTATCTAAAGTTGAAAAACAATTTTATTCATCTGCATATAAGCATGATAAACCTATCTTAGCTATTCAGCCGAATGGGGGTGCTTCAAATCAAAATATGTACTATAATTGGGCAAGAGATATACCTCAAGATTTAGTATTGAAGATTATAAATAAATTTAAAAAAGATTATGATATTGTCCATATTAAAAGACCTGACCAAATAAATTATACAAACACAAAACAAGCTTTGGATGGGTTTAGAAGTATAGCTTATCTATTGTCAATATCATCTAAATGCCTTTTAATAGATAGTTTTTCACAACATTTAGCAAAAGCTATGAATAAAAAAGCAGTTGTACTTTGGTCTGCAACAAGCCCTAAAATGTTTGGTTATGAATCAAATATAAATATTTTATCCAATAAACATACAAAAGAACCTTTATACAATCACAGTCATTATAAGCCATTTGAACTTGTTGAGGCTATTGAAAATTGCCCTTATCAAGATTTATCTGAAATTTTTGATTATAATTTAGTTTATAACAAACTTAATTCGTATAATTAGTGTAATTTTGTTTTAATTTTAAAAATAATTTTAATATCATGTCAAAAAAGAATCAAGAAACACCTAAAATTGAAAAACAAGAACTTGAAAAGCTTCAGGAATTTGTAGGAAAAAGCAATGAATCTAAAAATGCATTTGCTTCTTTGTGTACAAATTATACAATAGCTTTAAGAAATTTAAACAAAGAGTTTGAAGAAAATTACGAACTTTCTGAACTTCAATTAAAAGAAACTAATGAGAAGCAAGTAGCTTTTGTTAAAGAATTAGACGAAAAGTATGGTCAAGGCAAAAGCTATGACCTATCCACAGGGGAAATAAAAGATGTGGAGACAAATGACAAACAAGACTAAAGTTTTTGACCCTAATGATAAGATAATTCAAAGGGTAATTTATGATAAACCTGAAGTAGTCGTAAAGATTTTGAGGGATAGCGGTGTGTCTGTATCTAACAGACCTACTCTTAACGAAATCACGGAAAAAACATTTGTAGAGGCTTACGATAAGCAGAACATAGAGTTTGCTAAAAAGTTTGATAGCTTAATCAAAACGGGTGAGTACAATAACGCTGTAGGTATTGTTATAGGTATTGCTTCCTCTATTTTTTCAGGAATCATGGGTTCTCGTCAAGCGAAAAAGCAAATGCAACTACAAATGAGAATTGCGGTTGCTCAACTCGAAAATGACAAACTTATATCTGAAGAAGAATTAAGAGTTTATGGAGAGACTGAAAGAACTAAAATATTAGCAAATTCATTGCTTCAATATAGAACTGCACTTCAAGGTGAAAGTACTATGAGGCAAAAAAATGTTTACGTTTATTTAGTAGCAATTGGTCTAAGCATTTCTATCATTTACGGTACTAACTTATTACTTGCAGATTCATGAAAAAAATAATAAACATGGAATCTTGGAATAATATTGGCGGTGGCACACCATCAGGTGGCACTCCAAAAGTAGACCCATACTCAATTGCAGGTCAATTAATTGGTACTTTTATATCAATAGGTTTTGCAAAAAATAATGCTAAACAACAAAGAAGGCTTCAAGAAAAGATAGCTAAAATGTCTCTTGAATCTCAAGAAAACATAGCTAAAGCTATGGCTAATGCTCAAACAGATATTGAAAAACAGAGAATTGGATTTCAAATTTTGGCTCTTGAAAAAAATGAAGTTTTATTAAAAGATATACAAAAAGATAAAACAAAATCAATTGTATTTGTTAGTATTGGTGCTGTAGCACTCGCTGTTGTTATTTTTTTAGCTAAAAGAAAAAAATAGATGGATAATCAAACAAAAAAATTACTTATAGTAGTAGGAATAGTTATTGCTGTTTTGTGGGTATCAAAACCTAAAAACAATATGGTAGATTCTATGCGTAAAAAAGGTTCTAATAAATTACAAGCCCCAAAAACCTTAGATTCCGACTTAGCTGAACAACAACATAATGGAACGGTTGGTATTCAGGCAATGCGACAAGCAATTGAGAATGGAGAAACAAAAAAAGAACTTGATAAACTTAACAGAATGTTACTCAATGAAAATGGAGTAAAAGTCTATGTTATGAGTAATGGTAAATTATGTGCAAGAAATAGAAAAGGAAAAACTATTGCAAAAGAAAAATAATATATGGCATCATATACACCCACAGTTACAAACTACCCAAGCGGAGTAGTAATAATAGAAAGTGAGGATGGCACAACTTACAATGCCATTCAGCAGTCTATTAGTGGGTCACATAATTATCAAATTAATGAGGTTTATCTTAAAGCAAACGACATTTCTCAAATCCTTCAACCTATTACATTTCAAAAATATGATTCAAACGGAGATATACTTCAGGATAAAAGAATACCTGCTGTAGACCCTTTTAGTTTTCAACCATCAATAAAAATAAATTTTAAAAATAAAGATTATATATTAGATGGTAGATTAGAAATTGAATATAGTATTAAGCCAAACGAAAAAGTGTTTTTCTTTTTACAAACTACAGTATTAGATAATAGCAGTTTGCTTGGTGACGATAGAAGTTTACCGAAAGATTTTTTAAAAACTTATGATTTTTTCCAAGATTATGGAAAAGAAATAGAAATTGATTTTAATTATGGGGAAACATCAGTACCTAAATGCAGTAACCAAGAGCCAAGCAGTCTCTCGTCTAAAGACAGGTGATTTAGTAAAGATTAGGTCTGAGTATGTGTTGTTGCCATTTGTTTTTCACTATGGAATAATAAGTATAGAAGATAAGATAATTTACATATATCACTTTCAAAGAGATAAACAAAATAAGTGTGGAGGTAATTTAGTAAAAGAAAAATTTAAAGACCTAATAAAAGGCAGAGAACTAATAAGTGTTGAAAATCTTCAATTAGAAAAAAAAGATTTTTTACAAACATTAGAAAAATTAAAAAAAACAAAATATGATGTTTTTACAAGCAATTGTGAGCATTTTGTTAATTTTGTAAAAGAGAACAAATATATATCTCCTCAAATGAAAACATGGGGTTTAGCCTTTTCATTAGGAATAGTTGTTTACCTTTTTATAAAAAAGAGATGATAAAAAATGAAAATTATAATAGGTTTATGGTACTATCTAAAAAAATTATTAATTCGTTTTTTTTCAACAGTAAAATATTTATTTAAAAAAAATATGAGTTATAAAGAAGCCATAAGTTTAACCCTTGAAAATAAAACTAATCAAACCCAAAAAATAGGTTTACTTGGCGGGAAATCTTCCACATACGCTAATTCAAATAATACGGTAGTTGTAGAGTGGGATTTAACGGGAGAAACATTTGGAGATACTACTGTCGTTTTAGGAACTACCGTACCCGTTGAAGAACCATTACTAACCGCAAGTATATCAGGTGTTGTTGATGCGTTAAATTTAATGAATAAAGGAGTTTTTTCATTTGATGGAAATAAAATATTCGCTACTTCTTTATTAGACGATTCTGTACAAACAGCTAACTTAACATTACAATCAGGTACTTTTATACCTCAGACTGTCACATTCAGATTTTCCGATACAACTCCTGATACTGCTATCGGAAAATATAATCTTAATTATACAAAACAATTATTTACTGTATTTACAAGTCCTGTTACTAAGGAGGTTTATATTGCAGATACTTCGAGTTTTGAAGCAGGAACTCAGTTATACAAAGATGCTAATGGAAGTGCTGTAACCGACAATAATAGCTTGATTGCTGAACCAAATGTAACTACTGCCGACTCAATAGCTACGGTATCAAATGGAAAAATAACAGCAATAATTCCGCTATCCACAATTAGTACAAGTGAAGTAAACTTAGCCACACAAAGTGGTGTAATAGACACAGTAACTAAAACATTAGGCGGATTGGATTCAAACTCACAAGTATATCCACCAACTATGTCTACAAATGGTCTTTATCTTATTTTATGGGATTATCTTAATGGAAGGCTTTTGAGATATACCTTGTCTACAGCTTTTGATGTAACAACTATTAATGAAACTCCTGACCAAAATGTTGCTTTTGCAGGTTTTACTTCTCAATCTTTAACATGGAGTGCTGATGGTGGTACTGTAATTACATTTGATGAGGATAATACAAGTACCTATCTTCAATTTGATTTATCTTCTGCTTGGGATTTAACGACCTTATCAAGTGTAACAACAAATTCAGGAATTACAAGTGATTCGAGTAGCAGTTGGAATCCAACAGGGGAATTTTTACTAAGAGGGCAATTAAATGGAAATCTAACAGGCACTACATTTACAACTCCATTTACTTTAGAAAATACAGGTACAAATTCAGGTGTTGTTGCTGATAGTTCTTTTTTAACTACAACTCCATCAGGACAAAAAATCCAAACTCAATACTCTTACTTAGGTGGTAGATTCTATTATGTATATAGTGGTGGAACAATAATTCAATGCAGTATTTCTGCTACATCACCTAATCTAAATGTTGTTTCAGAGGTTGCAAGTACTTCACAGTCTGCTACGGGATATAATTTAAAGGGGATAATATTAGACCCTTTAGTTAATTTAATTGGATATTATGGGGTTTTCCAAAGTAATACTACAAATGCAGAATTTAAAATAATTAAATATGGTGCAATTATTTAATATTCATCATCAATATCTAAATCTTTAGTAAGATTTGTATACAATGGATTTTTACCCACCATTTTCCCTCTTATTAAATTTACATTATCAGACTCATCCACTACAATGTAGTCACCACCTTCAACATGGTCATCATAAGATATAGCCTTTTGTAGCTTTAAATCTTCTTTAGGTAAAGTTTTGCTTAATTGTTTCAAAACTATTTTTTTTACTGTCCAATACTGTGGGTCTTTAGTATCGTTAAAGTATAAGTGATTAGGGGTTTTTTGCATCTTTATAATTTGAGATATTTCTGTTTTAGACATCACTTTGAAAACAACATCATCTTCATTAAGCTTCACACAAGCATAAATATACTTTATGTTTTCAGCTTTTTTTACTGATTTTTCGGAAGGAATATGCGTTAGTTTAGGGTTAATACCCAATTCATATTCAAAGTCATCACCATCAAAAACTACTTCAGTCCAAACCTTTTTTATTTTGTTACTTCTATATAGTAAAGTAATTAATCCTTTATAGCCAATAATTGGGGTAATAGTATTTTTAAATGGTATAAAGAAAAACTCACCAACTAATTCACTTGGATTAAGACCTAACTCGGCACAATGCAAAATAGATGCAAATAGTGAAGCAGGGTTTTTTTGAAATGCTGATTGCAACTGACTATTTCTCTTAAGTTCAGTTATCATAATCTGCTTAAATTTAGCAGGTGTTATTGGACTGTCCTGTAATAGTTCTGTAAAATTTTTCTTTTCGTATTTTTCAATAGTATTTTGAAAATTGGTAATTAGTTGTTTCATGGTTATTGATTTAATTTTGTTTTTTCAAGTCTTATAAAATCAGACATTAATTTGTTGCTTTTTTTAATATTTTTATCTACTTCTTTTATTTCTTTAATTAATTTTTTACCCTGTGTTTTATTCAAGTTACTTTTTATCATAAATTCTTCAAGAGAATTTCTATAATGAGTAAGAGTTGCTATTTTTAACTCATGTCTATACATTTTTGCACTTGCTCTTTCTAAATACATTAGTAATAAACTTTTTCAATTAATGGAAATTTAGTAGCATACTCACAAGTATCATTCAAAGGGCATTTAGAACAACTTTTAAGGCTTGGTTTGGCTTTAAAAATCCTCTCTAATGGATTACTATTAATTTGATTAAAAACGAAGTCTACGTTTGTTTTATGGAGTTCTAAAGTTGAAGAATCTATAACTTGCTTTATAATTTTAGCATCTTTAGGATTAGATTGAGAAAAAACAAAATAATAAAAGTCAAAATCTTCAGGTTTATGATTTAGGCAATCCTCTGCTAAAATGGTATATTGAACACCCTGAATCATAAGCTTATGCTTTTCAGAAAGTGAATTTATCTCCCATCCTCTTTCATCCCATTTGTTTTCTATGAGACCACTATATTTTAAGTCTATAAAACAATATCTATCGTTCCATTTAGCATAAATGTCAGCGATTCCATTCATTTTATCATTTTTTAAAGAAACACCAACATCAATTATTTCAATATTGTACTCTTTAATTATTTGTTTAAATAATTCAGCACTTTCATTTGCTCTTTTCCAAGGTGCAGAAACTGTTTCTCTCGCTGTACCCTTGTAGCTGATTTTAGCTTCAGGTACTTTTCCATTTCTTGGCAAACACCCTGTGGCTACATATTCAAAATAATTTCCTAAATCCATAGCCTGACTACTTGGAAACTCTACTCCTTCAAAATACTTTGCTTTAATTTGAAGCCCACAAATATCTACAAAATCAGATTTATAATCTGAAAAATCTTTTAAAAATGATTGACTGATTTTATGCATTATTTATTTTTAAAAATTCACTTTCTTGAATCCAACCATCTGAAGTAACATCAGTTCCAACCCAAACATGATTTACTCCATGTCTTTTTCTTTTTGAAACTCCCTTTACAGGCATTTCAATTCTAACATCTTCAAGTAAGTTCATGTCAATTACTTTTGTTTTCGTACAAAGGCTACTAAGCATATTGTCAGCCTCTGCTCTTGAATAAGCCTCCATTATTACAGGTTTTTTATTTCCTATAAAAAAATACTTATAAAACTTCATCTTTGGTGATGACCAATCTTTCATAATAATTATTTAACTGATTATGCAACACAAAGGCTAAAATTCCTGTTTCTTTTTGTTTTGGAATAGAATCATTATTAATATGAAAATTATAAAAATTATCAATTAAACGAACCAAAGCCCCTTTATGTTCTTCGCAATTACGATTTGACCGTATTATTGCAGATATTTCTTCAAAGTGTTGTACAAGTTGTTCCATTTCGTATTAAATTTGATTTACCCTGTATTGTGTCTAATTAGGGTAATTAGTTTCTTGGATGGCGGGTCTCTATATGGAGACCTGCTTTTTTATACACATAATTCATATTTATTTTCGTAATACTTTTTTATACCATAACAAAGAAGAACTTTTTTCATAAGTAAAAGCAAAAACTTTTTATCTTCGTTTCTTAGGTCTACAAACATCTGATTAATAAATTTACTTTTAGATTTTTTTAATCCATGATACATAACTTCAGTCATATATTCTGAAATTAAAATCTCCTCTTTTGGAAGTTCATCTGTTAAATACTCTGTAATCATCAAATCCTTATAATAGTACATAAAATTATTATCTTTAAGCAAACTATCAATCATATTTACTTGTTTTATGTTTTCAGTTTCCTCTGCTATATTAAGCAAAGAATCTACTGCTCTATTATCTATCGCTTCGAAAAATATTTTCCAATCTTTATCTGTCTGCATCAAAAATCTTTAAAGGCGAATGGTCTACCTAAAGAATTGTTTTTGCAGTAAGTTAAAAGTGCATTATAATATTTTAAAGCATCTAATCTATTTTTAGCAACAACTTTTCCATAGAAAAACCAATAGTAATCACCATTGTTATCTAATATACCAAATTTATAATTTGTTTTTGAATTTAGGAAAAAATTATCGTCAATAATACTTAAAATACCCATAGGGTAACCCCTTTCGGTAAATTCGTCTAATCTATATTTATGAGACTTTTCAGTTTCAGAAAACGGTATGGTTTTAAACTCCACAGTTATATTATTTTAATTACACACGACAAATGTAATAAAAATTATTTTACACAACAAAAATTATTTTAAAAAATAAAATTATTGATAAAAATAATATATTTAAAACTCTAATTGCTTGAATAACATATCTTTAGAAGAAAAGTATGAAGTAACCTTTTCTAAGTTTTCAGGAGTATCACGGAAATAAATGCAATCTGTTTTCCAACAATCGAAATCATCTTCAAGTAAAACAGAACATTCATACATAAGCTGATAACAAAAATATCTAATATATTTATAAATCATTCTTTTGTTTTCATCTCCTTCATCAACGCATACTCTTTCACCCATGAACTTACCATCATATCGAGTAAAGTGTTTTTTTCTACCTAAAACAGATAATGTAGCTAATCTTAAAGCTTTAGAGGGGCTTTTAAGCCCTTTTTCATAGGTATCTTCACTAATTATACCTTTTATCTTAGCTATTCTCCAATAAGCGTGGTCGAGGTCAATGGCAGTTAATGTACCTATATTATGGTTGTAGTCTACATTATAATTTGTTACTTCGTGTTTTGGGGGTAGTGCTATTTTACTACGACCTTTCAGCCATTTAGATACATCTCTATTTACACTTTTGAACATAAATAAGTAATGGCGAGGGAAATTACTTGAGTGAGGATAGTAAAACATTGTGTTTTCATATATGACTTGTGTAGATTCTGAAGTTTTTTTTACATAAAAATTGCGATTTTTGGTTTTAAGTCTACTAATTAGTGTGTCGGGATTAGTAAACTTTAATTTAGTTATTTCGTAATTATATGAACTCATTGTGTCTAATTAAATTGTTCTATATCGCCTTTTGCTATTCCATTTTATTCTTCTTGATACTCCTAATATTGATAATCTTGAAACTTTATTATTAAATTTATTCCTCGTTTCATTAAGCTGTTCATTGTTGTTTGTTGTGGTTTGCATTTAAATACTTTATATGGTTAAAAAAGCCACAAAAATACAACAAATACTTTATATTATACCACCCTTATTATACATATTTTCAATCTTTTCACGACCCTTTCTATATTCAGCTTTTGTAATTAGACCAAGTTTAAATTCTTCTATAAGGATTTCTTTTGCTCTGTTTTTATCTGCAAGAGGAGTACGTTGAATTTTTGGTTTTTTAGCAACAGGTTTTTTTGCTTTTTTAACAACAGGTTTTTTAGCTTTTGTTTTTGTAGGTCTTGCTTTAGATTTTGTCTCTTTAAGTTTTTCCCTTTTAGTTTTTTTCTGTTTTGATTTTATACCTTTGAGCCTTTCAACCCTACCCGTATCTATTTGAGATACTTTTCTTTCTTCAACAACTTGCCCCTCTGACTCTAAATTTTCAAGACCTTTTGCTAAAACAAAATCAATAAAATAAGAACAGTTAGACCCATCATCCTTTTTATTAGGAAGAACCTTTAGAACTGCATTAAAATTTAGCCCACTTTTATTTTCCGTATATACCCTTATTTTTTCTATGATTGGCTGAACTTCAATTTCAGGATTTATATTTCCCGCTTGGTCTATTCTTGTTCTTCCAAACTGAGCAGTACCATTTACTCTAACTTGAACATTTGGGGGAAGCCCTTGTAATGTATTTTCCATATCCCACCATTGAATTTCAGTTATATCCGCTGAATTTACTGCAAAAACAGAAAAGCATGGAGAAACTTTTTTTGGTTTTGTTAAACCTAAGGCTAAATCTAACTCTTTTTTTATTTCAGAAACCTTAACTTGATTTACTGACTTGCCCTTGAATTTAGGATATACATTTGCAGAAGTCCATTTTTGGATTTCGTTCCATTTTTCGGGTCTACCCTGTTTCTCAAATTCTTTCTTGACTTGCTTTGCACACTTATTAAACAAACGCAAACCATTATTTTTGGGTAATTTTGGCATTTTTACCTTTAAGTATTAGGATTTAAAAAAAGATTATTGTTATTTTGTTATTCCAACTGAAGTTCCATTCATCAGAGTTGGATTTGATTACACATAAAGCCACTTATTACACAACTTCAATAGGTGGCTTTTTATATTTCTTAATAGTTGATTTAGAAACCCCAAACTTTTTTACTGCATCATTGATAGAATTGTCTTTGCAAAATTCATAAATACTATCAGCAGTAACGCTATCGACACGATTATTTTTAAAACCTATATCTGTAAGATTATATTTTTTACAATGGTAATTTATTGTGCTTTTGGCACACTCTAATTCTTTTGCTATTTGATTATAAGTTTTACCTTCTTCTCTTAAAGAAATAATTGCATTTTTTATTTGTCTTGGTCTTGCCATAATATGTAGTTATAAGGATTTTTAAATTGTGGACTAAAGTACGACTTTTTTTAATTAGAGTCAAAAAAAAATAGACATAAATCTATTTTAATTTTCTATTTATTTGTGTTAAGTACTAAATATTTGTTTTAATTACTGTGAACCATTTATACTTTTTATCAGTTAAAAGACCATCATCATTTGTAGATAGAATTTTTTTCGTAACTGAATCATTCACATTGCCTCCAATCACCTCAATTTCATTTTTCTTTTTCTTTACAACTAAATCACAATGAGAATAATAACTTCTTGTAGTGTCGTAATTTACCCCATCTTCTCTTGAATAACAAACTAAATCTCCAACTTTTGGTGCTACTTCGTTGAGTCTATATCCAACAAAAGCTTCGTTAGTTTTTCCTTTTTTCCTATTTGAAATACTATCTCTAATGTAATTAGTGTGTGCTGAACTATAAACAAAGTCCTTACCTGCACCTGCTTTTTTCATAATCCAAGAAATAAATGCACTTGACCAAGGAACTTTTCTGTCATTTCCATCATACTTTTTCCCTGTTCCTTCTCTCCAATATTTACCTACTCTTTCAGAATATCCTCCATCAGCTTCAAAACCACCTTTTCTTGTTTGCTTTCCATTTTTCTGAATAACGGGTTCACCCCATCCTTGCCACTCATATTTAGCAACAGAAACAACTCTGTATTTCACAAGTACTTTTCTTAAAATCAAAGCTATTGCAGTACCACCTATTGCGATACCAAGCCCGTAGAATATCCAAGCTTTTTTCATTTAATTTAATATTTACCTTCTATATTTTGTTTATAGAAACTTTCTTGTACTTGTCCTTTAACAGCTTTAGGGTACATTCCTTTAAATACATCAAATGGAGTTTGTTCGGAAATTACAGCACCTTCGGTTAAATTACCAAACTTTCCATCTACCACCAAATTATATCCACTTGATTCATTTAGAAATCTTTGAAGTGCTTTTACTTTTTCTCCACCGCTTCCTTTTTTCAACGGAAATCCCTTATCTGTATAAGAACTTGTAACAATAGAAGTAACATCACTTGGTGCATTAACTATTGTGTTTGTAGTATCTTCAATAACCTCACTAAAAGATTGTGGTTTTTTTCTTAAAAGATTATAAAATAAATATCCAACTCCTGCTGTGGCTATTCCTCCTAATGCTAAAAATATTATTTTTTTTGTATTCATGATTATATTATTTATTTAATGTCAATACTTGGTTTGATTCTATCCAATCTTTACCCACTCGTCTAAATCCTAATTCTCTTAATTTACAATTATATTCGTCAAGTTTAGCTAAATAAGTAGTTAAATTTCGAGGTGCGAATCTGTAAATAAAATTATCTTTTAGAGGTGTAGGTGGGCAACTGCCTCCTAAGTAATAAGGAGTGCCTCCAATGTCTTGATAATTCATGCTGTCAAGAATTGTTTTATTATAACGAGCAAATCCACCTGAGTTTTGTGTTAGTTTCAGCGTTTGAACCTTACTTCTCCATAATTTTTCTTGGTCATCAAATAGTCCAAGATAGTACTGTGCTTCTTCCATTCTCGTATCGTTGCTTGTTGAGGCATTATCGGTATTAGCTGAATCCAATATCGAATCTGCATCACCACCTATACCGCCTGATTTTGAAGAAGGGTCTACCTCTGCCAATTTTTGTTCAAGACTTTTGTTTTTTCTAAAAAAGAAAAAGTAGGCTAATGCACTCGCAACTCCGACACTTGCTATTATGATTGTATTTTTTTTCATTATAAATTAATTTTTACTTGTTTGTTTTTGGGAAACCATTTGTCTATTTGTTTTTTTCTTTTATTCTTGTGATTACTAAAATCATTACTAAATTTATATACATAAGCATTTAGTATTTTCTCTGCATCCCAATTATATTTTTTTGCATGATTTCTAAATCCTGCATTACCGTAGGAGTTACTAACTCCAACTGCAATTGCAAATTCTCTATCAGTTTTCCAACCATTTTTCTTTGCATCGTCTACAGCTTGTTGTCTTGAGTCTTTAAATAATTTATCTTGTACTTTATCATTTCTGCGGTCACTTACCCATCTTCTAAAACCATCTATCCACCATTTATTATCAGAAGCACCACTATTTCTTGAGGCATAATTATCTGTCATTTCTTTTTCTGAACGACCAAAATATTTTTCTGTGTCCATAGCTTTATAAACTTTTTTCAATCCCCCCGAGGCGAAATGGGCAATGCCTATAGTACCACTATCTAAATGCAAAACATCTGTATATCTTTTTCCTGAACATCCTCTACTCCAAATATTATCACATGGTGTGTTAAATCCATATTCTACTGATATAACCCCATAAAGAACCTTTTTCCAAAAGTTATCCTTAGAAGTCTTAGTGTCTAAATTAATTTTTTTATCCTTAAAATTATTATAAACTAAAATACCTACCGTTGTAATAGCAAGTCCTCCTAAATAATATAATAATCCTTTTTTCATTAATTTTAAACTTTATTAACTATCCATCGATTTAATCATACTTGCATAAAATACATAAACACCAATAAAAGATAATCCTAAAAACAAGAAGGTCTTAATAGATTGTTTTCTAATTTCTTTTTTTATTTGGTTATCTATATCGTTCATTAATTTTTAAATTGTTGTGCCAATATGTTGGGGTCAATTTTTTTTCTAACGGGTTCGGGCTGTGCCTTACTACCACTTTTTTTATAACCCACCAAAATATAATCTCCAACTCTCCCAATAAGAGGAACTGAAACACCTACTACAAAAGCAAACAATACTGCTCTACCAAGTTTATTCTTTAAGTTTTTTCCTGAATAAAGTCCATACCCTATTCCTACTAATCCCCAAGCTAAAGGTGAGAAATCCAACCCTCCTTGATTTACGCCTAAAAAATCAGATACGGGTTTTTTCTTTCCTTTCGGTAATTTAGGCATTGAAGGTTCGGCAATAGCCTTAAGAGGTTCAGGTTGGGCGGTTATTTCTCCCCTATCTAAACATCCATTTAATTTTTGTTGATATGTGCAACCCATAATTTATATTTTTAAGCCTGTGCTAATGCGAATTTTTCCCTTTGAATCTTCGCTTTTTTAAATTTCATTTTTTCATCATATTTATATTTTGCTATCATAATTAATGAAGGAGATAATAAGCCTACAAATGCGTAAAACTCTTTTTTGTTTTTTGCAAATTTATATGACAATACAGCAACACCTATCGATACTAACCAAATATAGTTTTTTCTGCCTTTTGCAAAATTTATTTCGCTTCGACCATCACGAGCAATCTGAAGTTGTTTAATTCTTTCTTTCTCTAATTGTTTATTTGATTTTCGTTTTGATTCTTCTAAAGCAATTTTATCCGTAACGGGTCTTTGGAAATAGAAGGGTCTGTAATCTTTATCCAAATCAATTCCACTCAAAAAACCTTTACTTGTTTTTGTATCTGCCATTTCCTACTTTTTAAGCTTTTTATATGCGAAATATCCTGCTACTGCTAATACCACATATAGAATCCACTTCTTATCTTTAATCGGGTCTCCAAAGCCTTTTCGTATTTCAGAGTTTGCAGGTAATAGTTCTTCACTTTCTTGTTCACTTGCTTTGGCTATAAAGCCATCTTTTTTTAACTTTTCAACTGCGAAATCGTATCTAAAGTTTTGTTTTAACTTTTGTCCTTTTTTTACTTGAGTATCTTCAACAACTTCTTGTGTTCTTGCCCGAAAGGGTCTAAAACAAGCTTCTCTGTCGGCTTTTGTGTTATAAGTAAAATCCTTTAATGCAACCCAATAATTGTCAATACCATAGGTTGCTTTTCTTGGGTAACCGTTTTGACAAAATTTTGGTGGTTTAAAATTTAGTAATTTATCCATATCTTATTACTTTTTAAACTTTTTATATGCGAAATATCCTGCTACTGCTAATACCACATATAGAATCCACTTCTTATCTTTAATAGGGTCTCCAAAGCCTTTTGGTGCTTTTGTTTCATCCGCTAAATATTCAAAATCTTCTCTTTTGATTTCCTGAAAAGGATTTCCACCCATTGCAGGAAAACCTTTAGGTGGCATTCCTGTAGTATTTTTTTTAGAACTTTCTAAAAAGTATTTTTTTGTAGTTGTACCTTTTGGATTACCCCTTCCTGAAACAGTAAAGTCATATTCATCAACAGATTGAGTTGTTCCCTTTAAGTCTAATGGTTTTCCCGTTGAACTTGCAGTACCTTTAAGGTTTGACAATATCTTTGCTTTTCTTGTACCTATATAGGTATAATTCATTGAACTCATAATTCTTGTTTTTAATTTATTTTCTTCTTCCTTGCCCTCTATAGGCTTTTTTATAATTTTTACTTCTTTTGTTTTTTGAAGTTTTACTTTTAGCTTGGACTCCTTTTCTTTTTTTCTTATGCTTTCTTACATAAGTACCCAATATTATTCGTGCCATTTATTCTGTTTCTTTTCTATAATTAAAAATTTTATATTTATCTTTTATCACATCCCATATAACAACTGCTGTTAATGAAGCAATTACACCTGTCATAAAATCTTGTGCATTAATCGTTTTTAAAAACTTCATTTATTTTTTATAATTAAAGTTGTTTCCTGCAATAGCTAATTTTTCAATAACTTCAGACTGATAATCTCTAAGCATTTGTTCTAATTTCTGCTTTTCGTCAGAAAGATTCTCAAGTTGTTTCTCGTAATTAGCAACTTTAGACTTTAAATTTTCAACTTCTGAAGGGTCTTTTCCAACAAAAGTTGTAATAACTAATGATAGTGAACCAACTAACATACCTACAATAACTTTGAAAATATCATTGTTAGTGTCGGGTATTTCAAAAAAAGCTAAAAATAATAATAGACCCATAACTAAAACAAAAACTGTAGCCGAGCCTAAATAACCTCTTAATTCTTTATCGTTAAATATTTGCATAATTTATTTTTTAAATTTGTTTATATATTTTTTCTGCTTCTGTCATCCTTTTAGGATTAATTACAGCAGGTCTTTCAAAATATTTGGCAAAGTTGTAAGCTGATTGATATGGTGTTTTAGCCTCTATCAACTTTTTATATGCTTGTTTTTCTTTGTTTTTTAATTCCCAATCCAAATAATCAAGCTGTCCTTGAAATGTGTTTGGGTTTCTATTATTTTGCTCAGACCATTCATTTAGTCTTAACCATCTTGATTTATGCCATTGTGCTAAACCAAATGATGTTCCATTGTCTCCAACAGCTAAAGGATTATAGGAAGATTCAACAAATAAATTTCCTGCAATCCCTGAAGCATTTGCTTTAGTATATCCTAAACTCATAAGATATTTAGCAATTCCTACTCCATCTTTCTTTAAAAACTCATCTTTCGACTTAAAAAAAATTAAGGCACTTGCACCTAATCCAATAATGAAAGATATTAAATACATTTATAAACGTATTGTTTGTGATGAAACGGGTACTTTAATAGTTTTACCCCCACCCTTAACAAGCCTAAACTTATTTGGTTTATCTGACGATGGATTTTCAGCCTGAGATTTAAGTTGATTTAAAACCTCGGCATCCACAACCTCCATTGCCTTTACTTTTTTTTTAGTATAATGCTTGTAAGCTAAAAATGAAGCACCTGCTAATAATCCGTATATTATAATTTTATTTTTCATATTATCTTTTATAAAATGTTCCTCTATCTGTCATTAGATAGCCTAAATCTAAAATCTTTTGTTCAATAGTTCTTAACTCTACATTGTAATCGTCAATTTTCTTCTGTTCTTTTCCAATTAGAGGTACATAAACTCGCCAAGCTGTAGCTTTACTTTCTACCTTCCTTTCGTATTTGTCTATTTTTTCTCCAACTTCTCTAATTAGTGATAAGATGTCATTGTATTTAGCTTTATAAAACTCAAATTCCTCTTTAGTAGTATCTTCTTTTGAAACACTACTACTGTCTAAAACATTATCAGAACTACCTTTTGATGGACTCGATGCACCGCTTGATTGTGGAAGCTGTGCTAATTGTTGTTCAAGACTTTCGTTTTTTCTAAAAAAGAATAAGTAAGCTAAAACTCCACTTACAGCTAATCCACCTATAATATATAAATTTTTATTTTTCATATTTATTTCATTTGAATTTTGGCAGGTCTTTTTTGATTTATTCTTGGAATTGTAAAAGTTCTTGAATCACCCATTGGTAAAGTTGGGTTTTGTTCTGATTCTGAATAAAATTTTCTTTGTGTATAAAAGCTTGGTCTTAAAGGTCTATCACCCGCCTTTATATTTTTGGTTTGAGTTGGCTTATTATATGGTTTATTATCTACAACTACAAGAGGATTTGTTTGTGGCTTTACATCAGGTTTAACTACACTTTCAGGGTTGGGTATAGGATTAGGCTTGACGAAAGGCTTTGGTTTTGATTGTGGTTTTGGCTTAGTTTGAGGCTTTAAAGTAGGAACATCTAATTTACTTGTTCCTTGATGACCAAGTCCTTGAGGAACAACTTTAGGTTGTCCAAATTCGTCTGTTACATAAGGTTTTGTTGGAACGGAAGTTTTTTCACCTTTAGATTTTTTGGAACGCAAATAGAGATATATCAACAATCCACCTATACCGCCATAGATAAGTGTTCTTTTCATGATTTTTATTTTATAAAATAATATATTTCAAAAATATAAATATCTAATAAGTAAAAATATTTTAATAACAAATTTATTCGCAAAAAAAAGTACTTTGTGAGATTAAATATTTGATTTATAGGTTATATCCAATTAATCTTTCACAATTTATGTCAATTTTATTTATAATATCATCTAATATAAATTCCTTAGAATCTTGTAAATCTAAAAATGGTTTGTTTTCTTTTTTGTAGGTATGTATATTTTGTACAACACTATTATTTAAACTTAAATTAAATTTTTGTGAAATTAACCCTAAAACTTCATCTGTTTTATATTTTAAATCTTCATATTTTATAAAATGATAATTATTAACTAAAAAGGGCATTTTATTATACAAATACTCAGCCTTGACACTTCTTAATTCAAATATATTATTGTAAGGTCTGTTTTTTTCATTTAAATTGAAGCTTTGTAAATTATCTTTTCCAAAATCATGCTTTTCTGCTGTATCTCCATTATCGTGTATTGACCAAATTTTACTATTTAAAAAACTATTTCTATCTTTTTTAGTACTATAAACAATATGATGAGGATTATTCCATAAAGAATTTATCCAATCTAATGGATGTCTCACAATCCCTAAAAATAAAGTTTCATTTGAGTTTGACAAATTTGAAAATCCAAAGTAATGCTTCCAACCATAGTTCCATGTAACAGGGATATTAAAGTTTTTCTCAATAAGTAATTCTAAATAATTTGTGCCTGTACATCTTTCACCATAAATAGTAAAGTTTCTAATTTCCATAAAGTTAAATCTTTTTTATTAAATTCAATTTTAAAGTATCTTCCCATGTGATTAATTTAGTGCCAAAATCAGAAACTTTGTGAACTGCTTTTCCTTTTCTTTTTTCCCATTTATCTGATATTAATACACCATCATTTATTTCATATAAATAATTTGAATAGTAGTCGCAAGTTTTTTCCCATTCATTAACAGATATAGCTTTACCATAGTGTTTTACTTTACCAAAAGTAATCTCTATTTTATTTGGTATAAAAGGTTCACGATGAGGAAAATTTAGCCCCATTTCGGGCTTGAATAAAGTTATGATTTCTCTATACTCTAATCCACAATATTTTCTTTCTAAAAAATGTTTGTTTACATCTTGTTCAGTTATGTAATAGTCAAAAAACTGACATCTAATTGCATTCGCAGTTATACCAAAAAGTGAGGATTTATCAAATTCTATAAATTCATCGGCATCGAAATAATATACCCAATCAGGATTATATTTAAGACAATTTCTATATACTTCATCTCTTTGTGTACCCTCTAATTCAAGTCTTTTTTTAGGGTCTTTTTCCCAATTTTTATTTTCAATAATTTCACAAACTATTTCACTTTTTTTACACACCTCAACAGTATTGTCGGTAGAACAATCATCATAAACCAAAATAGTGTCACAAAATCCCTTGAGATGATTTAATGTGTGTCCAATTACATTTTCTTCGTTTCTAATTCGTGTAATACCAACTATTTTCATTGTTTTGTTGCAGTTACAAAATATTCTAAGTTTCCTTTTGGCACATAAGAACCATCTTGACCATATCCTGAAAGATTTCCTTCTGTTATTTCAATATCATTAAAGCCTCCACTTTGAAACAATCTAATAAGTTCATCCTTTTCATAAAGATTTACAAAAGTTGTTTCAATATAATACTCGTTTGGCTTTTGTGGAAACTGTATAAATATCCTACCTTTTTTTTGTAGGCATCTATATAAGTTTTTCATTATTTTACTGTGATATATTTTATCATTGTGTTGAAAAACCATTATGCTATAAATAAAATCAAAATAGTCAGGGTTATGTATAATTGATAAACCATCAGAATAATGTGTTTTTATATTGCTATCTTCAATATTTTGTAAAAATTTATTACTTGCATCAGCACCATGAAGTTCTTTAGCTTTTATGTATTTAAGTATTCTTGCTATCCCACAACCAAACTCAAGAACCTTTAAATCTTCCCTACCTATTATTTTTTGAATAAATTCAGCCTGTATTTTTCCTTCATTCCAAAATTTTTCATCTGTTCTTTTTGGTAGTATAAAATCTTTCCAATTAGACTCTTGTTCTATATTTCTCCAAGTTTCTTTTATAAAATTGTTATCTTCTATCATTTTTTTGCTTATAAAATTTATATTCTCTTACATAGGTGTAAATTTTTTTCCAAGACATTTCATAAAAAAAATAACCAATAGTTTTTAGAACTGAATCTAAGCCACCAATTACTAAACCAAATGTCCAACTACCACTTATTATTTTACCACTAATGATAGTTATACAGGTGGCTACTATTCGCCAAGATAATGTTTTAATAAAAGTTTCTTTATAGTTTACCACTATCTCTTAGTTTTTGTCTGATTTCAGTTGCAGAAATATTTTGAATCAATCTTGGAGGGAAATGCTCAATTACATCATAACCGACTCCCCTTCCATAGTTTATGCTTTCTATATCAGGTATTATTATTACTTTTACTTTTTTTGATTTAACCAATTCTCTAAGGTCGTTTTCAATATTTTTCTTTACATCTTTTGGATTATAAGGATTGCTGTCACTCAAATCCGTTTCCCTTACTGCGATACAAACATTTTTACCTTCTTTTAGCCTTTCATTAATTAGCCAACGGTGTCCATCATGGAAGGGTTGCCATCTACCTATAAATAAAGAGTATTTCATTGTTTATTTTATTAAATTTAAAAATTGAGATATTATTTTTTTAGTGTCTAAATTATCTATTATTATTTGTCTGTTAGATTTACAATTATCAATAGAATATTTATCAATTTCTTTAATAATATTTGTTGTAGTTATTTTTGTTTTTGAATACCTGCCACTACAATTATTTTTAATAAAGCTTTTAAAATTATCAGAATTTACTAAACCATCCATGAGAGAATTTGACATATAACCTCTACTATCAGCAATTATCACATTTTTACCCATTGCCATAGCTTCATAACAACCTCTACCAAGAGAAAAAACTAAGTCTGCGTTTTTGAGATTATCTCTTATGTCATGAACAGGATTAGTATGTTTGTTGTTTTTTTTAAAATTAAATCCTAAAAAACTACAGATGTCCTTTATTTGTAAGTTAAAATCATCATTCTGAGATAGAGAATAAACATTTTTTATTTTTTTGTTACTTCCTATAGAGTAAAAATAATTTGTATTTATTGGATTAAAAATTTTATAAACTTTTTGTGAATTGCTAATTTTATCTCTAACATTTCTTTCTACTTCCTCACTAATTGCAACATAATTAAGTAAAGAACAAGGGTGTGGAGATTCTAAATCAGAAAATATTCCATGACAAATTTGATAAATATTTTTATCGTTAAATTGTAAGTCCTTTTTGGTGTAAACTTCTTTTAGGAATCTATTTACTGTTGATTTGTGAGATAAAAAAACAGCATCAATGAAAGTGTTACTCGGCATCACATCAACCTCTATTTCTAATTTTTCTTTTAATTGATTAGACATTTTTCCTTTTAATGTGAAATTTCCAAGTAATACATAAACATTATGATTTTGGTTTGTAAATTCTTCTGCGAGTGCAAATAGGTGTTGTTCAGAGCCTCCTAATTCGTGCAGATGATTACAGCCTAAAATAATATTCATTATTTAGTTTTTAATTTGAAATTAGCACAATCTTCAAGTTTTTGTTGGAGTTTTTGTATTTTTGCTCTATCCTCTAAGGTTATTTGAGGCTTACTCTTTAATGCGAGGATTTCTTTAAAAATATCTGAAACTTTTTTCATTGAAATGCTTGTATGTTTAATGGATTAATAGATTGATATTTATTGAACTTACTAAAATCAAAATTTGAATCGTTACAAAACACAAGAATTTTTGCTTCGTTATATGTAATTTGCTTTTTTGATAAAAGCCTTTCTAAAATTTTAATTTTTTCAATATACATAAGATGTTATGGTAATCAAATTTTTTCCATATTTAGATGCAGTTTTACTTTTATAGGCATCTATATACATTCCTTGTTTTTTTAAACGATATATTATAGAAGATAAATTGGTTACATCATACAATTCATAAGCTTCTTTATTATTTATGCTATAAAATTTTTTTAAATGCTGACGAATATTATCAGTTTTATTAAGTCCATGTACCATTTTTTTAGGAATGGTTTTTTTCTTTTTTTTACCAAAAAAAAATCGTGATAAGTATTCACAAATAGACATAAAAAGTTTCTTTATAAAACAAATATAAAAAAATTATTTTATTAAATAAAAAAAACACAGAGAACATAAGCCCCCTGTGTTTCAAAACAAATCAAACTACTAATTTAATCGAGAAGTACCATATATGCTTTTGCATTATTTTTTCTAAACCAACCAATACCATTACGGACATTTTCCCATAATCCTTGAGCCTTTGGGTTTAAATCATTGGGATTCAATGTTTTATTAAATTTACTATCTAATTGTTCTGCCATCATATTTGACCCCATTGTAAAATCATAAATAGCCACCTCAAGAGGATTTAATTCTATTGATTCATTAGTAAAAGGATTCTTAACAACTTCATTATCTTTTCCAACAGTACCCTTAAACCAACTTGGTATTTTAAGTTTTTCCATTATATATAGTATTTAAAATTAACTTTTGAGATAATTTCATTAAAGTCTTTTTTACTTACTTTAAGAATATCAGGATAATCATTTTTAAATTTAGAACCTACTTTTTTAGCTTTATCACTCGTTAATGATGGGTGTTTATCTCTAATAGCTTTAATAAAAGTCATGTAGGGAGTAAAATAATTCCTTTTTGATTTATGCTTTTTTCTTTTTTTTGTTGAAGAATTTATATTATTTATAAGTTCTTCAGAAACTTCGGTATACTCTTTTTCTTGTGTCGTAGAGTTTGCGTTGTTGTAATTTGGTAGAGTAGTTACGATGTTTATGTAACGCTTACCATCTTTGGTTTGTACCTTTAGTTCAAAACCTTGTTGAGCCACTTGCTCAAATAATTCAAATAAATTTTCTTGTGTCATAATTAAATTTTAAAATTAGTATTCTTGTAATTTACATAAAGCTAAATCTTCTATATCTTCAAGATACATATTACTAATAAAATCAGTAATATCAATATCCTTATAAGAGATAGATTCAATTTCGATGTCAGGAGGTTCAGGCGGGTCACCAAGAGGGTCATTCCATGTAGAATAGCTACCTGAAGAACCTTCAGACCAACTACCCACTACAGTTATAGATTTACCATTAAAAGATATTTCTTCTATAAAATCTATCCAACCTTTCATTACACTTAATATTGATTACAATACAAATATAGTAAAAAAAGTTTAAAGTTCTACTATATATAAAAAAAACCCCAAAAAAAGTTAGCTTTACTTTTAAAGGGGTTTATATATCAAAAACAAAATGTTGGACTTGTATCGCTAAATACAAGCGAGGAATTGAACCTCTTAGTACCATTCATTGCCCACAACAAGCTGTTTTCTATCTTAATAAGTATAATAAATAAAGGAAATTTTTTATTCGAATTGGTTTCCTGACCACCTGTTTATAAATATTACACTTATAAGAGTTATGATTATTAAATAAAAGTGAGGTGTTATGTCAGGTGTAAGTAACTTGATAGGGTTACCATTCCTCGTTGCTATCAAACAACTTATTTAGCTTCTAACTTTAAAGGGAACTTTTCCCTTCCTTTGCTAATGTTTATTGTCTTGTCCTATTATTATAAATGTCGTGTCCTTTTGACTATACTCCTCGGGAGTAATGGGTGACTAATCCCATACTTTTTATAAACAATTTCTCAAATAATCAGATACTCTTTCAATCTGTTTCACACCATTTGTTATTTAACTCCTCTACTATTTCAAGAGGAAGCAAATTTCCTTTTGTTTAACATTCAATATGTTTAAGAACTTCTTACATGACAAATATACAAAAGGTTTTCGGTTCGACAAAATTATTTTAGAATTATTTTATCGTAACCCAATTAAATGTTATAATAACAAAGAAAAGGCTAAACTGCCAAGAATGGTGTATTTCATGTTCTTCTTCTATTTTACTATTATGTAAACCAAGTAAAACACCTACAACAGGAGTTACTATTATTTCACCTTTAATAAAGGCTGTGTTATCAAATATTAAATAACAAATTAATAAACCTATTATAGTTATAACGAAAAGTGAAAATAATCCCATAATTAAAATAAATGAATAAATTTAGCAACTTGCCCATGGGTTGGATGATGTAAAAATCCCTCTACAGCTTTAGGATTATGTTGATACCCATTTCTATGATGCCAACCATCTGTTCCTGATGGAGTTCTAAGAGATTCAACTGTTACCCCTATGTAATCTTTTAATACCTTATGATGTATGTGGTGAGTATAAATATACCTATGCTTAGTATTTGCCCACGAAACCGCACTTTCCTGTGCCATTAAAAGAGGCAAATCTTTTTCTTTTGCACCATCACCATGAGTTGAAGCAATAAGATTTTTGCCATATTCATAATATTTTCTATGTGAAATGCTACAATCAAAAGAAATGTTTTTATTTTTTCTAAACCATGTTTCAATAGTCTGTGCTAAAAAGAAGCCATGTGTGTAATCGTGGTTTGATGGATTATAAACAAAGTGAACATCCGCTACAGTCATAAGCATTTCTAAAACATCTACATAAAGCTGTCTTGCAATTAAAAAATTAGTAAACCACATCCCACTTGTGTCTTGTGGAGTTCCACTCGTTGTAGTTCTTTTGGGTGTGTCAATATGTAAAATATCGTTTCCTGCTATAAATAAAATCTTGTTTATCTGATAGCCTCTTGACTTACTTATAATGCCTTGTACACCCTCTAAAACTCTTTTTACAGCTATTTGTGAGTTGTATTCCTCTCCTGTTTCAAAAGAGTCACAAAGTTTACCTATATGAACATCAGCAGGGTCTACAACTAATAAATGTGGGTCATCTATGTGTTGTCTCTTAAGTTTAGGATATTTTGGAGAATATTTTTTCATATCCTCGATAATTCTATTTCCTACTTCTTCATAGTTAATTTTCTTAGGCTTCATTTGAGCCGAGATATGCTTTGACTTCCACCAATAAATATTAGCATCTACAGGGTCAAAACCTTCTCTTTGTGCTTCATCAACAAGAGGTTTATGATTAATTTCTAAATGAACCATTTTTTCACAATAAGTTTTCATCTCATTGTAATACTCTGAAAATTCATCTTGGTTCAATTCCCTAACATCGAGTCTATCTAAAGTTTCATTAGCAATTTTCCTAAAGTTTTTCTTGCTTTTAGATTTTTTGTAAAGATTTAATGAAATGTTTTGGGCGATGGTTTTGTTTACTAAAGACCATACTGAATAATGTTTTGGGGCATTATTGTTTTTAGATTCAAGTTGTGCCATTTATCTAATTAGTATTGGTGAGTGTTCGACTAATTTACATAAAAATTATTGAATAAAACAAAAATTTTATAAACAAATGCCTATATATATTATTTTACAGGTATAAAAAAAACCGCATCAACTAAATAAATTCGTGGAAAATTTACAGTTAATGCGGAAACAAGTGGATTACTCAAACCACTCTAAACAAACAAACTATTACTTTTTATTATTGCTTTTTACTTTACCTTTTTTTGTGATTCTTAAATGTCCGCTATCTACATCCATAAGTATTTGGTGATAACGACCTATTTTTTTTATTCTATTTAATACTTTATTAATAAGGGTCATCTTTTAATTCTTTTAATTTAGCTTGTTCAAGTTCTTTTTCAAGATTAGCCATTGCCCTCCAACAGATTTTTGCACTATGCCTTAAACCATCTGTATCAATCTCTCCTGCTTGAATTAAGTGTCTTGTTAAAGCATCTAATTCATCAGAGGATTTATTTCTATCCCAATGTAATGGTTTATCAGGATGGTGTTGTTGATTCCCTATATAGCTACATTTAGCTATTTCAATCATAGCGAGTGGAAAGTATTTCAAAACTCCGCTAAATACAGGTGCTTCTTTTCTTTCTTTAGCAGTCATTTTATTTAAATCCATAATCTATTTATTGTCATATATTATGTTCTGTAATCCTTGATAAGAACGCTTGGTTGTTATTTCATAAGTACAATCAATACATCTAAAGTTAGTAAAATAATAATTAGATTGTTGCTCATTATTGCAAAAAGAACAAGTATTTTTATATTTTATATTCATCTAAGGTTTGCAAAAATTAAATAAATTATAGTAAAAAAGATACCAAGCCCACTAATAAAACATCCAATGTTTGAAGCTTTGATTTGTCTTTCACTTCTCCCATTCTGCAAAAGCTGTTTACCTTCATTATATTGATGATTTTGTCCTGAAATTTTATCCATCCACAACCACTCTTTTTTCCTCATAACTATTTATATAATTTTTAAATTTTTTGTTTTTATTATAACCGAACCATGTTCCAAATTGTTCCCAAGCATCTAAAACTTGTATTGGATGATTTGTATTGTGTATGCTTTGAAAAAACACATCATGCTCATCTTTATACATTTTAAATTTATCAGGTCTGTTTAATTTTACCGACTGATTAATATTACTACACCTGTCTAAAATTTTTACTACGGTAGCTTTCCAATTATTTTTGATATTGGGATAAGTAAGAAACTTAGAATGTGACCTATTATGAGAAGGAATATCTGTAACAGCCCAAACTATGTTATATACTTCATAACCAAAATGTATAATAATATCACTATCACTTACATTTGTATCTTCTTTTACATCATGCAAAGCACAACAAATTTGAATAGATTCATCATAACCTAAATCTTTAGCTAAATCTACTACATTATTTATATGATACATATACGGTTTATCTCCATACATTTGATTACCATGCTTTTGCTCACTAAATTTTAATGCTTTTTTTAAATTCATGACTTTTACTATTCGTTATCCAAAGTATTCAGGAAAAATATCCACCATACTATTTGATTCGTTTTTATCTATTTTTTCACTTTCTATCTCGCCAATATCAATACTTCTGCTATGAAATGAACCAAATGGGGTTTCATCCAACTCAAAAACTCTCGGATTTGAACCAATTTTACCCTTTTTATTTAATTTTTTAGCTTTTTTATAAGCAGATTCATCATTTTTTGCCCAAACATCATACACTACGGTTACAGTATATCTTGTTTTGTTGTTTTTATTCTCTGAATTTTTAAAATCTTCCATATTTAAAATCTTAACATATTTTTTAATCTTTCAGGTATGACCACTTTTTGATTGCAAACGCTACAGCATCTACCACTTTTATAGGGCAAAGCATTGTGTCCTTGATTCCATCCTGAAGGCTCTACTTCTATTTTACCTTTACATATTACACACTTCATATTCCTATGGTTTTATTATAAATGTTTTGTTTCTCTAATTTTTCTAATTCAAAACAATCAAGGGATTGAAAATGATTTAGATAGTAAGATAACTCTCTCTTTATTCTTTTTCTTTTCTCCCAACTAAGAGACGAATAGTCTACATTACTTAATTGAGAAATTATTTTTATTGGTTGAATTAATTGTTTCTTTTTGCTTGACATTACTTTGATTTTTGATTTTCTAATACTTTTAAATACTCTTTAGACATTATCCAACCTTTATTCCCATCATACTCTTTATGAACAACAGGAGGCTCTTTAAGGGTGATTTTAATAATCTCATCTAATAAGTCAGGAGGACAATTAAATTTTTTAAGAACTTTGCTTGTCTCACTTTTCTTTTCATCAAAATCTTTATTTTGTTTCATCTTTAAACATTGTGGGTCTCGCCCTGATTACAATGTAAATATACAAAAGGTTTTCGGTTCGACAAAATATATCTGCATTTATTTTACGAACTTTCTGTTCGCACTTGCTCTTTACCTTCCCCCAACCGCTACGTTCTGTCGTTAGCAC
>Ga0181369_1000008_pt1 | contig 58251 bp, 57 predicted proteins | sample LowvirmetaG_8_FD_130088 | JGI IMG/M metagenome (GOLD analysis project Ga0181369, IMG submission 130088) | Marine viral communities from the Subarctic Pacific Ocean - Lowphox_04 viral metaG | ecosystem: Environmental > Aquatic > Marine > Oceanic | place: Subarctic Pacific Ocean | collected... | reverse complement strand
TGTGGCAGAGTGGGACTATCTCTGCCATGATGATTATGACCCAGAAGATCCAACACCAGAAGAATATCGTAAGGAGATGGAAGAACTTACAATCGAACAATTGATTGAAGAAACATCAACTGGTGAAGGTTACACACTTGAAGAGTTTATGGGGAATTGGGTATGAAAGTATCATGTGATCGCTGGATTGTCTCATGGAAACGTGAGAAGAAAACTGGTTATTCTTCAACTCAGAAAGTTGTAGTCTACGGAATTGAAAATGTTGAGCATGTTATCAACACAATGGTTCCAACAGATGAATGGAGTGTAACACCAGCATAAATTATGGGAAGACCTAAACTAATTGGACCATTGACTGCTTCCGAAGCAATAAAGAAGCAACAAAGAAAAGAATGGTATGAACGTAACAAGGTATTATCAAAAAGAAGAGCACTTGAATCTAAAAGAACCACTCAGAAATGGTTTAAGGAAGAGAAACAAAAGTATCAATGCTCTCATTGTGGATCTAAAGTTTATGATAAACTTGGATTTTATGATTTGACGATTTCATCTACTAGGTTAGAACAAGTTTCTGAGATGGTTGGTAGAAATAGTCGTAATGCAATTAAAAAAGAGATGGAGTCAAGAACTTGTCTCTGTGAAAAATGTTGGCATACACATTATCGGCACTATTGATGACTGATGAAGTATACAAGGCAGCATCAATCAAAGCACCTGCAAAGGTGTTTGTTTCAATCTGCTAATCATCAAAGATCGTGAGTTTGTATTAGAGAACTGTGATTGGGCATGTTCATACTTATATCTCCGTTGATGTATAGTTTCCGCGAGTATTTCCGGCAATTAAAATAGCTAACTTTGAGATTGTCCCTATAGTGTAAGCAACAAACCAATGCAATTCCAAGTCACACAAGTTGAGTTTGATTTTGAAGATGAGTTTGGTGAATGGACTCAACACCATTTTGATAATGTAACTGCTGACACTCTTGAAACAATTTGGAAAGCAGATGATGAAGATGATCTAATCGAAGAGATCACATGTACCTTTGGTTGGTGCATTAAGTCTATTGACTACAAAATTATTCTGAACTGATTATGCTGACCACTTCTAAACTTGACCAACTCAAACTCAACTATGCTGAGTTGATTGTTGAAGGCATGGACATGGATACTCTCATCACTTTTGCTGTTGAGAGTATTGAACAGAACATCAAAGATTGGGATGAAGATGATGTTAAGTCTGAAATCCTTGACCTTTATGATGAAGAAACTCTTGAAGGATTGATGCCTGATTAAAATAGCTAACTTTGAGATTGTCCCTTAGGTGTAAGCAACAACCAAATCAAACAAAAATGGATCGTAATCAAGTCATCGCCAAGATTAAGTCTATGCTCAAACTTCAAGAGAGCACAGATTTTGATGGTGAAGCATCTGCTGCTGCGGCAATGATTGATAAATTGTGTGCAAAGCACGGTATCACTTTGCAGGAAGCAAAAGAGGTTCTTGCTGTTGATGAACAGTTTACATCTTTTAAGAAGATGGATGTTGCTTTCACTCAGATTGTCAACGCTGTTGCTAAGTTTTACGATGCAAAAGCATACGTTAAAACTGACATCAATGGTGCTAAAACTATCCAAGTAATTGGTAGTGAAGCACAACAGATTCAGGTCAATCTTTACAGTGAGTTTCTGATTGATGTTATGAACCGTGAGGCAGATAAAGCATACAAAGCAGAGAAGATTATTGGTGAACTTATTGATACTAAAGTTTCACGATCTTTCAAGATTAATTTCAAGAAATCATTTGCAGAACAGGTTTCTGATCGACTGCGAGAGATGAAAAAAGAGGAGAATCGTATTCACGAAGATAAGCAAGCAGTTGTTACTGCATTGAGCAAAATGCGATTCAATTCTAACACTAAATTCAGAGGTGCTTCTGGTGCTGGTGCTACTGCTGGAGCAGATGTAGGCAGCAATGTATCACTAAGAAAGCAAACTGGTGGTAGAACTACTAAACAACTCTGCGGTGTTTGATTGATACAATGCCCCTGTAAATCAGGGGCAATTAAAATAGCTAACTTTGAGATTGCCCCTTAGGTGTAAGCACACAACCAAACAAAATTATGACACAAACCAAAACTAACATTCTCGACACTTTCACCACTATGATACAGTATGACTCTGGTGCAATGAAGTGCATCAATACTGAAGAGATTAGGAAAGCAATTTGCCTAAACTTGAGTGACATTCAAGCATCTGGTTGTTCAACAATCAACAAGGGTAGTTTTACTCAAGGTAATTTCACTGATGATGAGATTAGCGACATGTTGATGTTTGCTTTGGGTGGTACATTCGGTGCCAATGTCATCATTAAGAATGATGAGTTTGTTGTAACTGCATGGAACGATTGAGACCAATTAAAAAGAAAATCAAATGTACACAGACGACATTTTCTATCATGAATATTACTCCAATGGAGTATGTTATAAGAGAGAAGAAAAGGAGACTAATGAGAAGTTTAGAGCACTCCTAGAATTAGTTTCTAGTCTTTATGATCGCATTGAAGAACTAGAAATCAAGGTTCAGTAATCTCGGTCAATTAAAATAGCTAACTTTGAGATTGCCCCTTAGGTGTAAGCACACAACCAAACCAAAAATCTTTCTTTATGTCAACTCCAATTTTCTCTCTGATTCCATCTGAACAACAAGCGAAGTGGGATGACATTATGGGGCAAATGTGCGTCTTTGTGAATGATACAAATGCCGACATAGATATGGCATACGATTGGGTATGTGAGATGTTGGAAATTGTTTCCTTTGTTGATAACGAAACAGCATGGGATTCTTTCTATGATACTTGGGCATCTTGCGATAATCGTAATGATCTGAGTACCTATGTTCTCTCTTAACTAACACTTACTCATCTCACACTAATTAACACTCACTCACCTCATTTATTCAAATTATGAACTACACTCTCAAGCAACTTCAAGACAGAGTATCAAGTATGATTGCACAACAGGGAGAAGATGCAGAATGTGCAGCATGGATTTATACGAAGGAAGATATACATGTAAAGGATGAAAATGGTGAGGTTGATTATGATGTTCAGGTAGAAGATCCTGCATTGATTGCACGTATCTTTGATGATGTTGGTCAGATTGATTATATCTACACTGTCATTCAAGACTGTGTGGATGAGGTTACAGAAGAGCAACTGATGCAGTATCAACAAGAAATGGTGTAGACTAAGTAACATCAAACCATCATAATCTCAGGCAATTAAAATAGCTAACTTTGAGATTGTCCCTATAGTGTAAGCACGCATTTCCATTATGCAACTCACTTCCAAAGATGGCAACATGGTTGTTGACTTCTATCCCGTCAAATTTGCTGACGGTGAGATTCACAATCGTCTGATGCTCAAAATTGTAACTTTCATGGGCGAATCTCAGTCCAAGCGTTACATCAATAAAAAAGACTTTCAGTATGAGTTTGATTCCCGTACTCATGGTTATGGTTATCAAGTAACCGACGAATCTATGATTCCTCAGTTGTTCAATTCTGCTCTTGCTTGTTCTTGCTGAACCCATGAAAGTTATTGCACTGATTGTCATCGCTATTCTGTTCTGGAGTAGTGATGACGCCCGAAGAATTGCTGCTGATGGTCTCAACAATGCAGCAGAAATCGTCAATCCTGATACAACAAACAAAATCAACATTTCATTCTGATTGTTACAATGAACATTTACATCGCTGAGAATCAAGGTTGTGCCTATTCCATTTGTAGTGAAGGGGCATTATATTACACTCCTTTGTATCAAGATGGAACGGTAAATTTTGAGGATTGGAGTGAAGTTGACCTGATGAGTTTAATGGGTGAAGAAGAGAATCTTCGCTGTGAGGTTGATGAGATCCACGAGAAACTTATCGCCATGAGTAAGGCAATCGGAGAGTATTTCCAGCAATAAAAATAGCTAACTTTGAGATTGCCACTTAGGTGTAAGGATACAACCAAGACAAACCAACTATGAACATTCCAAACTACCCAGTGGTTGCAACATTTAGGAGAAAGATTACCTTTTTCTTTGATGATAGAACTTCTGATTCAGAGTTCAAAACTATTAAACAACTTACCAATCGCCCTCGCAAGGGTAACATTCAAGGTCGAACATTAACTGAATGGCAGGAGCATAATCCTAGCATCATTAAGATGACCTTTGAGGATAATCCTGTCCTTGTTGATGCTAACGACTCTCATGAGGTGAGTGTCTTCAAAATTGCAAATCTTACCGCCTGAATCATCATGATCGCAATCGTAACACCAAAGAGTAAAAAAGCACAGAATCGTTTCTGTAACTTAATGGACAAACTACAGGAATGTTTTGTAGAGCAACATTTAGGAAACAAAGTATTCCTCACCTCTGCGAACAATAAGAATCACTTTTGGGTGAATCTAATTGATGACAATGACTGGCAAATCGAGTTGGATTAAAATAGCTAACTTTGAGATTGCCACTTAGGTGTAAGCACACAACCAAGACAAACCAACTATGAACAAAACCATTCTTTTCTCCGCCGAAAATCTTTCAGATCTGCAAGATTTCATGCTCGACACTATGTTACCTGCTGATGATTGCATCGACTGGTTTTGTGATCGTCATGATGTTCAGGATCATGAAGTTGTCGAAGTCATTGATTTTGTAGTCGATGCACACTTTGCCTTTCACGGTGAGTGATACTTAAGGACTAAACCAAACAAACACTATTCTAAAATCATGAGAAAGATCGAAACCCAAATGTGTGCAGCAGTTCATAACAATCAGAACTGGCAATCTGCAAACACAAGTGTTATCACTGATGCAAATAATGTGTCAGAAGTATATCTTCACGGTAATAAAATTGCGGAGATTGATGATGATAGCATGACTATCTTTGATGGTGGTTATCAATCAAATACAACAAAATCCAGACTTAATGCACTCTGTGATGAGTTTTGTATTGCTGGTGAAGGTGTATTCCAAAAGAATTATAAGTGGTTTGTAAGAAAGTTTGTAGGAATGGCAGGACAAAGTAAAGTCTACAACGTCTATGATTTCACTAACGGTTACATCTTCTCATGATTAAACTACTTCCATCAACAACAACTCCTTCTCCTTATCTTATTAATAAGGAGAGTAAAAGAAATCCAAAAGGTAATTTTGCAATTTACTTTTATAGTAAAACAGTCATGGACAAAGATGAACAACTAGGACATTATGTTAAAAAGTATCGTTACACTCAACTAAGGTATGAACAAGAACCAGCACTATTCAATAAGAGAAAGGATGCAATTGATGCAGCAAGATATCGATTAGGATTAGATCCAGTGTCTTAATCTTAATCTTAATCTTAATTTCTTACACTAAACCAACACACACACACAAATGCTAGAGTTCATTCTTTCCACTGCCATTATTGTCGGTAAAGCAGACATCGGAACGAATCAAGTTCAATACGATGTTTTACAATCTGATGGAGAAGTTGTGACGATTGTTGATACTAACTACATTGCCAATTAAAGTAGATAACTTTAAGGTAACTTACATCCCTCTGTAACATACAGGGGGTTTTTTAATGTATATAAACTGATTTGTTAATAACTGACACCTGAATGACCTATGACATCTGAATGACAATCCCAATGCAAGAAAAACAGTTTTTATTAAATAGTGGAAACAATCATACAGAGATAGATGAAATCATTTCATAGATTTAAGGAGGACATTGATACTCGAAGACTTGACATTGCGAATCAAGCAAGAGAAGATGATTCACTCCGAAAGAAAGAACAATTAGAAAAAGAAAGAGAAGAGAGAGAAGAAGAAAGGTTGAAAAAATTAAAGGATGAAGTGAAAGATGAAGTGAAAGATGAACTTAGGAAAGGGATTTAGTTCTTTTATGTTAGGGGGGCACTTATGCCCCTTTTTTAATGCCTATGAGGTAAAATAGGGGTTAAAATACATTAAAAAGATAATTAAATGTTATTTTTAATCATGTTGTGTGTTTTGTTGTGTGTGGAAAACCTGTGGAAAAGTATTGGTTATGTGTGGAAAACCTTATGATTAATGTACTCTTAAGACCACTAATCCTTGTGGAAATGTGCTGAGACCTTGTGATCTTAGATGGAATTCTATCATCAACGCCCCCATAAGTCAAGCGCCCCAATAATAAGCATCCCAGGACATTCATAAAATTCTCATAAGGTCTCCGAATAAATACAAAGACTTCGTTGACATCTTCCCCATAAGATACTATAATAACAAGGTCATCAATTCGCATTAATCTCATGGTTTCTTATCAGATAGCAAGAAAGAGAAAGGTTAGGATTACACTTGATTTAACTGTGATGCCTGATTTTAATCCAAGAGAGATTGACTTCAATAAGTTATTCAAACTCGAACCAAATGAGAAGGTAGAGAGTTACATTGAAGACTTCGATAAAGGAGATGATGCTTATCACTACCATGGGTGATTGCACTCCATAAGTATCACCTACTCATAAGACCCTTAGGATACACTGAGACCCCTCTACATGCCTCTGAGAACAACAGAAACTCATCTCAGGTCTCAGTGTATCCTAAGGGTCTTATTGTGTCCTTATTCATCATTTAGTATTTTTGAGTTAAAATAGCTAACTTTGAGATTGCCTCTTAGGTGTAAGGGTGAGCAACCCACACAATCCAAACCAAATGGAGACAACAATCATGACACAAACTTACAACGGTTGGGCAAACTATCAGACTTGGAATGTATCACTTTGGATACAGAATGATGAGTCAATCTATCGCCAAGTGATTGGTCTACTTAATAGCAAAGTGACTGAATATTCAGCAATTGCAAAGTGCTTAGTTGTGATGTTTCAAGAAGAAACCCCCGATGGCACATTATGGCAGGATGAGAATCTGAACCATGAAGAATTGAACGAAATGTTACAAGAACTCATTGCTTGAGTAAGTAACACATAAGCATCACAATCTCAGGGTTACAAAATAGCTAACTTTGAGATTGACCCTTAGGTGTAAGGACACAACCCACACAATCCAAACCACTAAGTCACAATCATGGAACCCATTAAATGTATCGCTGTCATCGGTGGCATTGATTACGAAGGAGAATCAATGGTAACACTTCGCCTCTTCGATTCTCAGTCTGCTGCTGATGCCTACAAGGAAGAACTTGAGCGTGATTATGACTACGTGATCATGGAGATTAAGGAGATCTCACAGAAGAGTATGATTCTCTCCTAAGTAACACTTAAGAGAATGAGATGCGCTCTAAAGACACTCAAACTGTACACACACTATTTCACATTTTATCATGAACTTCGCTATCTCTAACAGCACTGCAATCGAAGCAATCGCTCTTGAGGATAACACTGCCACCGTAACATTCAACGGAGGTCGTAACTATGACTACACCGTTGCAGATGTTGCTGCCTTTGTATCTGCTCTTTCCAGTGTAATCGAAGGCGGTCAGTCTGTCGGTCGTTTTGTAAATCAAAGCGTCAAGAATGAGACCCTTCAGCGTATTGCTGCCTGAGGGTAATCATGTGGGGTTCGTGATACTCACTGCCCCACATTAAGTTTAACATAAGCACACAACTTTCGTCAACACTTTCTTTCGTTATTATGCCCCGTAATCTGATGCTTACTCTTCTTCGTAAGGGTAACACCGGAAACGATATTCTGTCCATTCTCGATGTTATCGCTGAGGGCAATCATGCGTCCTCTGATGATACTCAAGGAGACGCAGTGAGTTACACTTCCGGAGAGGCAATCGCGTTCTAATGTGATGCTAACTGTGTGCCCCTTATGTGTTATTCGTGAGGGGCACAGTTCGATATACAATGATCGAAACAGTTCTTATTAGTAACAGACAACTAGTTCGATATACAATGATCGAAACAGTTCTTATTACTAATAAACAGTTCTTCGTTATTAGTAATAGACAACCAGTTCTTATTACTAATAAACAGTGATTACTAAGTAACAAATAGTAATCGTTAATTATTAATAATAAACAGTAATTGTTCGTTATTAGTAATAAGCACGAATAACGATTGTTCGTTATTAGTAATAGACAGGTATTACGATTAATTGTTAATTCTTATTAACGGGCCGTGCGTATATAAAACCCCCCACTACCCTAACCTACACTGTATGTCTTTTGCGACATAAGTATCACGCTCATAAAAAAATTTCCCAAATTTATAAACCCTCTGAAACCCCTCTGATGAAAAAACGCCACCCGTATTGGAATTTTTATAGAGTAGTCTTAGCAGGATGGGCGATTAGGTATCCTGGAAAATTTTTCAAGATTATCGGAGTACCTGTAGGGATTTTATTAGTAATGGTATATAATGCGATAAGGTAAATAAGAGTGAGGTGAAAAAAATCCGAAAAAAAATTATGAGCGAAAAGGTTTATCACATATACGCAAAGAATACTTGTATCTACCATTCTCTGAGTGAATCAGAGTTTAATGTAACATGGGAAGCACTGAATAATCTTGTAGAAGTATTCACAGAGTATCAAAGGGAAGATTTAACATTTGAGGAAGTTGTGAATAATAGACAAGAATTAGCAGAGGCAAGTTATTGACAGGAAATAAATAAGGTATTAGAATTGAATTGAGGTTTTTATTCTCTTATGGCAAAAGGATTTACAGTAAAGGCAAAAGCGCCTGAGAAAGCATCAACAGAGTCTGAATGGGACTATGATGCAATTAAGGAAAGAATGAAAGGAAAGGCAATTGTATTTTGCCTACCTGGTAGAGGAGTTTCTTATACGTATTTGAAAAACTTTGTACAACTATGCTTTGATCTTGTACAGAATGGAATGAGTATTCAGATTAGTCAAGATTACTCATCAATGGTAAACTTTGCAAGATGTAAGTGTTTAGGTGCGAATGTACTGAGAGGACCTGATCAGATACCATGGGGCGGTAAGTTAAATTATGATTATCAATTATGGATTGATAGTGACATTGTGTTTAGTAGTGAGAAGTTCTGGCAATTATGTGATCTTGCATTTCCTGCAGAAGCAGTAGAGGATGAGACAAAGAAAAGATCTATTGCTGCTGGATGGTACATGACAGAAGATGGTCGTACTACATCAGTTGCACATTGGTTAGATGAGGATGACTTCCGAAACAATGGTGGAGTCATGAATCATGAAACTGGTGAGACAATCTCAAAGCGTCGTAAGCCATTTACAGTTGACTACACTGGATTTGGGTGGGTGATGATTGAGAAAGGAGTCTTTGAGAATGAAGAGATGAAGTATCCATGGTTTGCACCAAAGATGCAAGTTTTTGAATCTGGTGCAGTACAAGACATGTGTGGAGAGGATGTCTCATTCTGTTTAGATGCAATTGAGGCAGGGTTTAAGATTTGGTGTGATCCAAGAATTCGTGTTGGGCATGAAAAAACAAGAGTCATCTAATTTATTCAACATACTTTATGAGGGTGATGTCATACGTTCTGAGTTAACGTATGAAGAGGTTACAGAAGCACTTGACGAACTAGCATCAGAGTATTATGATACTGGTGCATATAATCCAGATAAAATTGAATTGGAGTTAATTCATGGCAAAAATTAAGAAGTCACTGATGGGTTCAGCATTCATCGAATCACAACCCAAGAATACCCGTCAGGGTCAAGGGAAGCACACGAAGTATGCTGCATCTAGCAGTAACAATGCAAAGAAGCGTTATCGTGGTCAGGGTCGTTAAGACAAGACCTGTAAGACACCTCAGACCCCCTTGGAGGGGTCTTTTTTTATGTCTGCGTATCTTTGAGTATGATGTGTGTTTATGCTTCTTATAGGCGTTTATGATAATATAGAAAGCGGAAGCTCGTTATAGTGGTTAAATAATAAAGTGTAAATTTATTAAGTATGTCTACATTAATTTGTAATCTTCCATCGGAGGAAATATGGGTTCGTAAAGAATACCTTACAGATCATCAAAGTGGTCATGGTGAATTTGTGAAAGGTGTATGGGTATCTTGTAAGAGTATACCTGGACGTGCGTTTTATTTTGAGACTTATCTACCTGAGTATGCTGCGATGTATGATAAGTTACCTATCAGTGCCTTTGTGAGTGAACCTAAAACTCCTGATCCTGATATGAATCTTCCAAATCTTCAGTTTTGGAATTGTATGGACTATGGTGTTGTATCAATTTCTAAACAATTCATTGGATCTATGGACTTTGAGTTGTATACAAGAGATCATGGTGTGCAAAAAGGCACTTACATTTGTACTATAGATAATTATCATCAAGATTGTGACATGATTGACTATGCAACAAGCGAAAATCCTGCAGAACATAAGTCTCATAACTTAATACAACTCAATAATGGGCAATATGCACTCTATCCCAACAATAGAATCCGCATTTTTGATAATAGTTTAACTCCAATTGACCCTAAGATGCCAGATTTCAAGGTTTCTACTCAACTTTACTCAGTAGAAAATGGATTTGAACGTCTCGGTATGGGTCGAGAGGACGAATACTTCTGGAAAACATCACAAGAACGTCAATTAGAGGAGGAGTAATGGCAAATTCACCAAATCCTGATAGAAATGTAGATTACATGATGGCAAATTGGGGAACAAATAAACTTATTACAGACTACGGAGACATAAAAGTGGATAAAAAAATGCTTAGAGAGATTAATGAAGATGAAATGACACCTAAAAAGTCTAATAAAAAGAAAGAAACTGAACTTTTTGAGCGTTTTGATGACTCAGGAGAGTTGTTTGATAAAGAACCTCTTTTTGAGTGAATAAATAAGATAGACTTATAGGTTTTTAATGCCCTTAGAACGAATAAGCAAAGGATTTAAAGATATCAGTGGGTCATTTCTAATGAATCCACTGAATAATGACTTGATTGCACTCAAAAATGAGACTGCAATTTCTCGTTCTATTCGTAATATTGTATTAACTCAACCTGGAGAGAAGTTTTTTGATCCAGACTTTGGAAGTTTTGTTTCAAACTCTTTATTTGAAAACATGAGTGAGTTTTCTGCAGATACTATTAAAGATCAGATTCGAGAATCAATCAATCTGTATGAACCAAGAGTTAATTTACTAGATGTTAAAGTAGTACCAAACTTCTCTACTTTAGAATTTGATGTATCAGTAACTTATAGAATCATAGGCATTAATGCTTCACAGCAACAATTATCATTTGCATTACAGCAAACACGATAGATGACATTAGCAAATTTTTCAAATTTAGATTTCGACCAAATAAAAGAAACAATTCGCGATTACCTAAGAGCGAATTCAGATTTTACTGACTATGATTTTGAGGGGTCAAATCTTTCAGTCATTATCGATGCATTATCATATAACACATACATTACCTCATACAATGCTAACATGCTTAGTAATGAGGTTTTTATTGATAGTGCTACTCTAAGAGAGAATGTTGTTTCTCTTGCAAGGAACATTGGTTATGTTCCTAGATCAGTAACATCTTCAAGAGCAAACATTAGTTTCTTTGTTGACATAACAGAACTTTCTATAAACAATGAGACAGCAGAAAATAAACCATTAAAATTAATTCTCCAGAAAGGAATTGTAGCAACTACAAATTCTTTTGGTGCTGGAAGTGCATCAAAATCATTTACATTTGCAATTCCAGAAACTATTACTGTACCAATTGTCAATAACATTGCACAGTTTGATTCTATAGAAATTATTGAAGGTAATTACACCTCGGAATCTTTTGTAGTTGATTCTTTAGTTCCAAATCAAAAATTTATTTTATCTAATCCAAAAATTGACACCTCTACATTAAATGTCTATGTCAGAGATAGTGAAGGATCTAGTGTAGTTAGGAAATTTAATTTAGCAAACACTATTTTTGATGTCGATTCAACATCAAAAGTTTTTTACATTCAGGAAATTGAAGATCAAAGATACGAACTTATTTTTGGTGATGGTATTTTTGGTAAAAAATTAAATAATGGTAATGTTATTGAAGTTTCTTATAACATTAGTTCAGGTGAAGAATCAAATGGCGCATCAAACTTTAGTTTTGCTGGTAGAATTCTTGATGATAAGGATAGGTTAATAACACGAGATTTTTCACTTGTAAGTACAGATTCTGCTTCTCGTGGTGGAAAACCAATAGAGTCTGTGGAGTTTGTGAGAAAGTATGCTCCAAGAATTTACGCTGCTCAAAATAGAGCAGTTACTTCTTCAGATTATGAATCTTTAATTCCCATGATTTATCCAGAAGCAGAATCAGTTTCTGCTTATGGTGGAGAAGAATTAAATCCTCCAAATTATGGTAGAGTTTTTATCTCAATCAAACCAATCAATGGGCAATTTGTTTCTAACCAAGTAAAAGATAACATTAAGGCAAGACTTAAAAAATATAATGTTGCTGGAATTGTTCCTGAAATAATTGATCTAAAGTATCTTTACGTTGAATATGATACCGTAATTTACTTTGATACTAATAAAGCAAATTCAAGATCAGAAGTTCTCAGTATAGTATCGGATAATATTACAAAGTATTCAAAATCATCAGAATTAAATTCTTATGGATCTAGATTTAAATACAGTAAGTTTTTGAATCTGATTGATAGTAGTAATGCATCAATTACATCAAACATTACAAAGATTAGAATTAGAAGAGATTTGATGCCAGAAATAAACAAATTCGCTGCGTATGAAATTTGTTATGGAAATGCTTTTCACTTACCAAATTGCAGCACTGGTTATAACATTAAGTCAAGTGCTTTTCAAATTGCAGGAGTAACTGGAAACGTTTATTTGACAGACTTTCCAATTGATAGCAAAAAAGGAAAAATTTCAATTTTCAAAATTGAAAATGGATCTCCTAAAATATTAAAAAATAATGCTGGATCAATTGATTATGTGAAAGGAGAGATAAAATTAAGTACCTTAAATATAACAGGAACACAAAAAATTAAAAATGGATTTAATACTATTCAAATTTCAATGAATCCAAAGTCTAATGATGTAATTGGATTACAGGACTTATATTTACAACTAGATATTAGTAACAGTGACTTAAATATTTTAGAAGATAACATTTCTTCTGGTAATGATATCTCTGGTACAAATTATCAAGTAACTTCAAGTTATTCAAACGGTTCCTTAATTAGAAAATAAGATAAAATGTTAGAGAAAAGAGTTAAGATTTCTTCTATTCTGAATAATCAGCTGCCAGAGTTTATTAGATCAGAATTTCCATTACTATCAGAATTCTTAGGACAGTATTATAAGTCCTTAGAGTCTATGGGAAATCCTTATGATTTGATGAATAATATCGACCAATACGTTAAGGTTGATAATATTTCAAATCTGATCAACTCTACTACATTAACTGCTAACGTTGATCTGTTTGATACTGTTATTAATGTAGAGTCAACTGCAGGATTTGTAGATAGTTATGGATTGATACAAATTAATGATGAGATTATTTCTTATGAAAGCAAAACTGCAACAACCTTCGAAAATTGTTATAGAGGATTTTCTGGAGTAACTTCATATAATACTAAGACATCAATTGATGAATTGACATTCTCACAGACTGAATCTGTAGAACATTCTTCGGATTCTGTTGTAAATAACTTAAATACTATTTTACTAACAGAGTTTTTTAGAAAAGTAAAAAATCAAATTACTCCTGGATTTGAGGATAGGTCGTTTTTTGATGATTTAAATGAAAGTCTGTTTGTAAAGCAATCTAATAATTTCTATTCATCTAAAGGAACTATAGAATCATTTAGAATCTTATTTGGCGCTCTTTATGGGAAACCTGTCGAGATAATTTTACCAAAAGATCATCTTCTAGAACCTTCTGCATCTTCTTATAGAATAACTAAAGATCTTGTTGTTGAAAAAATTCAAGGTAATCCTTTAGATTTGGAAAATAGAACTCTTTTTAATTTAGATGGATCTAGTGGTACAGTCTCATCAGTAGAAGAAATAGAAATTTCTAATCTTTTCAGGGATAGTGTATTTCTGGACGATACATCAGAATTATCTTCAGAAGCACTAACGAAAGTTTATTATCTGGTTAGTATAGATTTTGACTACGATAAAGACATTGAAACTAGAGGAACAACTACTGGTAATTTTTCTATTCATCCAAAAACAAGACTAGTTAGTAGAGCATTTTCTGGTGATACTCATTTAGATGTTGATTCGACTTTGGGATTTCCAAATAGTGGACAACTCATAATAGATCAACCAAACGGTTCTACTGTAAATATTACTTACCAATCAAAAAGTATAAATCAATTTTTTGATTGTGAAGGAATCAATCAAACAATAAATCAAAGAGAGGAAGTAAAGGATACATCATATTCATTTGCTATTGATGGTGATGATGAAATAAGAGTTAGAATTACTGGTGTAATCTCAGAACTTGAATACAATGACAATGGCAGATATTTAAGACCTGGAGATGTAATTAAATCATCAAGTTTGGGAGTAAGTGATTTAAATTCCCCTAGACTTGATAGTTGGATTTATAATGTCTCATCTAGTTATGAGATTGAAAGTATTATTGATTTAGAAGATAGTTCAGATAATACTTATCGCATTAAAACTTATGAAACTAATGATTTTAACATCGGAGATAAGTTTGAACTTACAAATACAAAAAATGCCACTGGCGTCGTTCAATCGATCAATAATGAAAACACTTTAGTTATTAGAGGGCAGGGTGAAATAGAAAAAAATTACTCAGGTTCTATTCGTAAATTAATTTCCAAACCGGAAATTTTAAATTATCCAGAATTATCTATCTATAATTCTAATGTTTCGAATACTTACTATGATAGAGATGAAAACAGTGTTTATGTGACATCACCATCACTACCAAATTATAATAATACTAAAATTAGAATTACTGATTTGAGTGTTTCTGTTGAAAACTTTGTTAAAGAAGAAATAAATCTGATTGTATCTGCTTCGCATTCATTCTTGACTGGGGATCTTGTAATCCTAAAATCTCCCAATTTTCAAGAAATTGGATATGTAAAAAAAATTAATGCGAAAACAATAAAAATTGCAAGGAATAAAGAATCAATTATTTCTAATACTTATTTGAATTTTTCAGATTATTCATCTAATGAAGTAAAAGTTGAGTTCTTTAACTTCAATGAATTAAATACAGAAACTAATTTATTTGAATCAAAAATATTACATCCACAAAAATTAATAAGAAAAATATGCGACCCATTAAATACCAAAAAAGTTATTCAAACTAAGTCAGGTCCTACTGGTATTTTTATTAATGGTGTAGAGATACAAAATTATAAATCGGAAGATTATATTTATTTCGGGGAAATAAAATCTATAGATGTAACTTCTGGAGGATTTGGGTATGATGTAATTAATCCTCCAGAAGTTAGTATAGATTCATCGTCAGGGTCTGGGGCAGTAGCAACTGCTTCAGTATCAGGATCATTAGAAAGAATTGATATCACTAATTCTGGATTTAATTATTTTAAAATACCACAAGTTATTATTAGTGGTGGTAATGGATCTGGAGCTAGTGCAGAAGCAAATTTAATACAATATGATTATTTAAAATCTTTAACTGTAAATACTCAATCACTCAACGGAAATCAGATTACATTTGAAGATGCACATAATTTTTCTGATCTTGAAGAAGTAATTTACGATCCAGGAAATAACTCTGTTATCTCTGGTTTATCTACAAATTCAACTTATTATGTTGGAGTTGTAGGAATTAATACAATAAAATTGTATTCAACAGAAGAAAATTTTTCAAATGGTAATTTTATTTCTATTGCAGCTTCTGGTGATTTAGGAAATCAAACTTTTAGATCAAAACTAAAAAAAAGAAAAGTATCATTCATTAACATTACATCTGGTGGTTCTGGATATAGAAATAAAAAAGTAATTGCATTTTCATCTAAATCTGAAATCAACATAGCAACTGATACTGTCACCATAAAAAATCATGGATTTAAATTTAGGGAGAAAGTGGTTTATACATCAAGTAATCCTATTGGTGGATTAACTTCAGGAAAAACTTACTTTGTAAATCCAATTGATAATAATACATTCAGAGTTTATGAAATTTTTTCTTCTGGAAATGAAGATTTTCTTCTAGAATCTGATCAGTATGTAGACTTAACCTCTGTCGGTGGGGAAGAGCACATTTTCAATTATCCTCCAATAACAGTTGAAGTTATTGGAGATTTGGAAATTCCAACATTGAATTTATCATCAGCAAATTTTAAGTGTGAAGTGCAACCAATTTTTAGAGGTGAATTAAAGTCTTTATTTCTAGACAATCCAGGAAATAGGTATGGAAATCAAGGAATTATTAATTATAAAGAGCAACCAAATATAATTTTAAAATCTGGAAAAGGTGCCGTTATTGATTTATCTATTGAAGATGGAAAGATAACTTCAGCATTTATTTTAGATCCCGGTGTTGAATATAATTCTCCTCCTACTTTAGTTGTAAATGGAGAAGGAAAAGGTGCTGTTTTAGTGCCAGTTATTCAGTCCGGAAATATTATTGACGTAATTGTATCTTCTAGTGGAGTAGGATATAATAAAAATACAACTTCTATTGATGTCTTATCTGCTGGAGAAGAAGCGAAGTTATCTGCAAATATTCAGTCTTGGAATATTTTAACAACTAAGAGATATCCTTCCCTTTTAAGTATTTTCAATACGGTAAAAAATAGTGATGATGGTTATCTAATTGCTGGAAATAGAGATGGTCTTCAGTACACACATTTTTATGCTAGTCGGCCATTAAGATCTCAACTCTTAAGTACTTATTTTTCTAATGGAGTAAAGTCTTTTACCCCAGATATTCTGTCAGATGCTCTTGATGAAAGAAATTTGTTATCTCACTCTGGAATAATTGGATGGGCATACGACGGAAATCCAATTTATGGACCATACGCATATAAAAATACTGATGGAACTGGTGGAATTAAGTTAATGTCCTCTGGATATAAGTTAAATAATAATGATGATGATAATAGACCATCTGCAAATAATTTTGGACTTCCATCTAATGTTGGATTTTTCTTAGAGGATTATAAATTTGATAATTCTGGAGATCTTGACATACATAATGGAAGATTTTGTGTTACTCCAGAGTTTCCAAATGGAGTATATGCTTACTTCTCGACTTTTGAATCTCGACTAGATGATGATGGTAATAGGTTACCAGCATTTCCATATTTGATTGGTAATACTTATAAATCATCACCGATAGAATTTAATTTTGACCTTACCTCAAATCAAGATCAATTAGATATTAATTCACAAAATTGGTTAAGAAATACAAAACCTTATAATGAAGATAAAGATAGAAGTACTTATGATTATTTCTTAAATTCTTCAGATTTAATCATTGATGCTAAAGTAAACTCAACATCTCTAGGGAAAATTGATGATTTAATATTAAAGATTCCAGGAGATGGATATAAGGTTGGTGATAATATTATATTAACAGATAGAAAATCTAAAATTGGAGAAGTATCTAAAATTTTAGGTAAATCTGTTGATAGTATAGGTATTTCATCTATAATCTCAATTCTAAATGTTGAATTGCATAAGGAAAATTCAACATTTTATGTTGGTTATTCATCTCTTCCTCACAATATAGTAGATGGGACTAATATTAATGTATTTTCTCCATTAGAATCTCCACAATTTTTAAATGTAACTGTAGATGAAAAAACTTTTAGATTAACAACAGGTATTTCATCAATTGGAGATACAGGAATTACTACTTATTTTTCTGTTTCAGGAAATCTTTCTGGGATTAGAGAAAATGATGTCTATACTATTGAAAATGAAGAGATTAAAATTCTTTCTGTAGATTCTAATTCTTCTAGGATTAGAATCCTGAGGGCACAAAATGGAACTAGTGGAGTAAGTACTTATTCATCAGGTTCTATACTTACAGAAAGACCCAGACATATTAAACTTAATTATAGGTCTTCAAATAAGTATAATACACAAACAAATAAAGAAATTTATTTTAATCCTTCAGAATCTGTGGGAATCGGGACCTCATTCGGAGTTGGAATAACTTCATCTCTTTATTTTTCAAATCCAGGATCAGGAAGTACTTCAATTTCAATTCCAACCAGGGCAATTTATCTCCCAAATCACGAGTTAATAACTGGCGACTTACTCTTATACTCTTCAAATTCTGGAGGTTCTATAGAGGTATCAGAAACTAGTTCTGGAGTATCTACAACCCTCAGTTCTTTTAATTCCCTCTATGCTACTAAATTTACTAATGATACTATTGGTTTATCTACCCTTCCTGTTGGATTGAACTCACTGGGTAATTATGCAGGAATAGGTTCTACTGCAGCAAATTTATTATTCTTTACTGGAATAGGAACTAATACATTTCATAGTTTAAAAACAGCAAAAGATAATGTACTTACTACTGACCTTTTGAAAAATGTAGTTAATGTTTCTCTTGCAGAATCTCATGGACTTTCTTTATTATCTACTGTTGACATAGAAGTTCTACCAACAAATACTAAAACTGTAGTAGTAAAATATAATGATACTAATAGAAGATTTGTAGTAGATCCACTAAGTGTATCTTCAATAAATTTAGTAGATAATACTATAATCATTAATAATCATCAATTAACTTTTAGAGAAAAGATTTTATTTGAAAAAACTAGTGGTTTTGATGGGTTAGTGAATGAAAACCTTTATTATGTGACACCAGTAAACTCAAATTCATTTAAACTTTCCACTAATCTTTATAACTTAAATAATAAAATTTATGTAGATTTAACATCTGATGGAACTGAAGGAATAGTTTCAAAAGTTAATCCCGGAATAGAATTAATAGAATATCAAAAATTAAAGTTTGACCTATCTGATAGTAGTCTTTCTTATTCCAGAGGAGGATCATCATTAGAATCTGCATTTGAATTAGAACTTTTCTTTGATAGAAATTTATTAGATAAAATTTACCCTTCAAATAACAAAGGTTATTTAATAACAACCAATGGGAAAATTGGAATAGATTCTGATGCAAACTTAACGATAGAAATAAGTTCAGATACTAATAAACAAATATTCTATAAATTATCTCCACTTCTAACTGGAGAAAATATTTCCAAAAAAGAATTGATAGTCGATGTGGATCAAATTAATAATAATAGTATTAATTTGATTCCTAGTAAATTTAATGGTATCCAGAAAGTCACTGATATTGTTGGTATTAATACATTTTCATATGAACTAGAAAATTATCCAGAGAAACAATCTTATGACTCTTCAGAAGCAACTTTTAAATATTCTACAAATGATACTAATTTGATTGGACCAATCTCTGAGATAGTTCTAAAAAATAAAACTTTTGAATTCTACTCAATTCCAGAAATTTTTATAGAAAGTGATCTTGGAAAGGATGGGCATGTTTATGCTTCTTCGAACACAATTGGAAAAATTAAAGATTATTCATTCAATTCCATAGGATTTAATTATTCTATAGATTCCACTATCAATCCTTCTGCAAAAATACCGACTATTTTGAATGTAGATGTATTATCAACCTTCGATGAAATTGAAGTTGTGACAGCAGGATTTTCTTATCTCACTGATACAGATTTAGTTGTAATTGATGGTTTAACTAAAAAACCTGTAAATGATGTTAAATTAGAGTATTTACCTAGTGAGAAAAAAGTAAAAATATTAAAAAATACTTCAGGTATTAATCAAGTTCAACCTAAATTAATACCAATTTCAAACTCAAATGGATTTAAAATTATAAACATAACTTATGATTCTGATCTAAAAAATGTGACGGTTACTTTAGAAACTCAATTCAGTGCTATTGCAGATTTTCCGTTTCAAATTGGGACGAAAGTATTTATTGAAGGTGTTAAAATTAATGACCCAGAAATAAGAGTAAATACAAAATCATATAATTCTTCCGAATTTGACTATGCTCTCTTTGAAATTTCATCAATTGACCCAAACATAGGTGGTATTGGTGGAAACTTTACTTATAGTGTATCTGATCTTATAGGATCTGATGAAATTCTGGGTGTTTTTAATTCAAATTTATCTAGTGCTCAAGTAGTACCAGAATCATACTTTCCTACTTTTAATTCTAAACTCAAGCAAACTAATTTTGCTATTAGTGAAAGAATAATTTCAAAAAAATCAAAAGGAATTGTTCAGAATTGGAGTCCACAACAAGGAATTCTTATAGTATCTTCTTCGGATACATTTGAGATTGGTAATACCTTATTAGGAGAAACAAGTGGATCTAAGTCAATTATTCAAGATTTAGTAGAATCAAATGGGTACTATAAAATTTCAGATTCTTCCGACAAAAGAAAAGGTTGGAAATTTGAAAAGGGATTTTTAAATGATACATTCCAGAGAATATCTGATAATGATTACTATCAGTATTTTTCTTATGATGTAAAATCAGAAGTTCCTTTTGAAACTTGGAATGATTCAGTTTCTTCATTAAACCATACTTCAGGATTTAAAAAGTTTTCTACTCTAGAAATTCTACCCCCCCAAAAAATAAGTAGTGGAATTTCTACTAACCAAAATTCTGGATTTATAGGAGCAATTCGAAATTTAGATTCTGTAATTGATTTAGATTGTGTATTTAACTTTGATCTAGCAACAGAAAATTTAAATACAATTTCGGATTTAACTACATCAAATAAAATATTTTTTAATTCTAGCATCATCCAAGATTATAGAGAATCATCTGGAAATAGAGTTCTTAAAATTGACGACATTTCTGAATTTTTTAATTCTGAATCTAGATTTGAAAAATTTACGGTAGTCAATAAAAAACAATACAGTAATTATAGATATGTAAAATACTTCATTAATACTACGGATAAATTATTCTCTAGTGAATCTATGTTCAACATAGTTTCACTAATTCATGATGATTCATTTACTTACATTAATCAGTATGCAAAATTATTTTCTCAAGATGATTTAGGATATTTTGATGCAAGAATTAATTCAGGTAATATAGAATTACTTTTATATCCATCTAAATTTTCTATTAATGATTACAATCTAAGTATTACTAGTTTTAGTTTAGATGAGACTATTTCTGGAATTGGATCTCTATCATTAGGTAATGTAGCATCTTTAAATACTCATACAACAACTTTACCACAAGGAACATCAGGAATTTGTACTATTGTTTCTGTTGGAAGTACTTATAGAGCACTCAAACTTCATACTTTAATTTCTAATGCAGATAATAATGAATTTGAATCCGTAGAAATAAATGTCATTCATGATGATACTAATGTATACATTACTGATTATGGAAATTTAGAATCTAATTTTTCATCATCATTTGGAACAGGGATAGGAACATTTGATGCTTCTATTTCTGGATCAAATCTGATAGTTTCATTTACACCAAATGTATCTACTGCTTCTACATATACCATAAATTCATTAACTATTGGAATTGGAAATAGTACTGCAACTGGAATAGCAAGTGATTCAATGCATCAAAACTATATTGAATCAGAATTCACATCAATTCCTTCTTCATCATCTCCATCTACGGTCTCTATTTCATCATTTTTTGGGAGTGATTATAATTCATCTTATTATGCAGTATCAATTGAGGATGTGACTAATAGTCAGTACCAGTTTAGTGAAGTTGTATCATTGTTTAATCCAACTTTAGATATTTCTAATCAAGTAGAGTATGGAATTGTAAATACTGGATCTAATTTAGGTATTTTATCTACCGGAACTGTTGGTTCTGGGGCATCCGAAAAAGTTATTTTATTCTTCACTCCAGATGCAAACATTGATTATGAAATAAGATTATTTAAATTTGTTTTTGGTCCTTCTCTTAATAAAGATCTTATTGATATAGAAGGACATCAATCTAGAATTGAACAGGATCATGGAAAATATACTGGAACACTCAATTCAGTCAAGAAAACCTTTAATCTTACTCATCAAGATAATTTAATCTTCAAAAAAGTTTTTGATGGATCAAGCACAGATTATGTAAATCTCGATGAAGATACTTTCTTAATTCCTAATCATTACTTTACTACTGGAGAAAAACTCACTTATAACCAGGGAGGAACATTTGGATCTCCTATCGGAATAGAAACCACGAGCATTCCAGGAATAGGATCTACGGATATTCTTCCTGAATTAGTATATGCTGTTAAGATTAATGATTTGCAAATTAGAGTATCTGGATCTGCTACTGATGCATTAGCATTACCTCCAGTTTACTTGAACATTGCATCTACTGGAATTGGGGAAGATCATCAGTTTAATTCACAAAAACAAAATACAAAATCATTGATTGCTATTGATAACGTAATTCAGTCTCCAGTAGTGGCCACTGCAAAAAGTACATCACTCACTGCAGATCTAACTGCAATTAATAACATCGTTTCTGTTGATGATGCATTAGAATTATCAAGTGGAGACTATCTTAAAATTAACAATGAAATTGTCAGAATAAACGTTGTTAATTATGAAAATATTAACAACGATGTTTTAGTGACTAGATCTGAGTTGGGAACTGAACTTGAAACCCATTTATCTGGTTCTATTGTAAGAAAAGTAACCGCAAATTATAACATTATAGATAATGAAATTTATTTTGCAGAAGCACCTAAAGGAAAAGTACCTATTGAAAATCCATCTGATCCAGAAGAAGTTGATTTTAATAGCATAAAGACATCTTCTACATTTAGTGGAAGAATTTTCTTGAGGTCTGGAATACAAGGAACTGACATTACTCCTTACAGTGATAACTATATTTTTGACTCTATCTCTAATCAATTTAATGGTATTGATAATACCTTCACAATACAATCCGATGGTCAAGACATTGTAGGAATTTCTACTAATAATGGAGTTACTTTAATTAGAAGTATACTACAACAACCAAAAAGGGACAGTGTAGTTCCTATTCAAGGTTCTTATGATCTTGTAGAGTCTGCAGGAATAACCTCTATAACCTTTACAGGAGACCCTGTACAAGCAGTTTATGACATTAATACCTCCAGTATACCTAGAGGTGGTGTTATCGTATCTGTAGGTTCTTCTGCTGGGTTTGGTTATCAACCATTAGTTTCTGCTGGTGGTACTGCCATCATCTCTGGACTTGGAACAGTTTCTTCGGTTAGTATTGGGAATAGTGGATCTGGTTATAGAGTAGGAGTTCAAACAGTGAATGTTGGTGTTACCACTAATATTTCTGAAGTTTCTACTATTCAGTTTATTGGAACTGCTGTAGTCAATAATGGTAATGTTATTTCCGTAGACATCACTGAAACTGTAGGTGGATTTATATCATCTATGCCTCCAACAATAGTATTTGATGCCCCATTGACATATTCAAATATACCAATGGTTTACAGTTCATCTACTCCACAGATTGGTATTGGTACTCAAGCAGCTGCTAACATTCAAGTAAGTTTAGATAGTAGTATTCTTAGTTTTGAAATTGTAAATTATGGTTATTCATATAAGAAAAATGACATTCTTACTATTCCCATTAATGGATTAGAAGGTATTCCCACAGATCCTTCATTATCTTTACAAGAATTCCAATTAGTTATTGATGAAATATATCAAGATGAAGTTGCTTCTTGGCATTTTGGTAAGATAATTTCTATTGATAAGATTGATGATTTAATTGATGGTAAGAGAAGATTTTTCCCACTTAGAATTGATGGTAAACAGACTTCGTTTGAGAGCAGACAAGGATCAAATTTAGATTTAGCAAATAACTTTATTATTATCTTAAATGGTGTTATTCAAGTTCCAGGAGAATCTTACATATTTAATGGTGGAAGTGTGATTGAATTCATAGAAGCTCCTCAATCTTTTGATGATAAATCTTCAAAACTTTTTAATGATACAACTTCTCAAGTTTTATTTTATGAAGGTACAGATAAAATTGACGTTAAAGATGTTGATGTATTAGAAACTGTAAAAGTTGGTGATACTCTTAGATTAGATTCAGATGATCAAAATTTAAAAGAAAAATCTAGAATTGTTAATGAAATTATTTCATCAGATTCTGTTAGAACTAATCTCTATTCAGGTGTAGGAATTTCTAACGATAGAAGTTTACTAAGAAATGCAATCTGGTGTAAGCAAAGAAATGACTTATTCTTGTCTTCCGCATCATTTGTTGGGTCAGCAAGTTCTTCCAGAGGATTCTTAGTTTCCAAAGCAAGATCATCATTATCACCATCAATAAATCCAACTGCATATTTAATAAAAAATCTTTCTACTAGTGACAGTGAGTTGTTTGTTGATAACCTGAAAACTTTCTTTGATAGTTTTGATGAACTTGGTACAATTAACGAAATCTTTAGAACTATAAAAATCTTTAATCAAGATAATTTAGTTTCATGTGCTGCTACTGCTACAGTATCATCTGCAGGAACTATAACTTCCATAGAAATTAATGAGAATGGTGTTGGTTATAGCACAACACCTTCGGTTATTATTTCTTCTCCAGTTGGACTTGGAACGACTGCTACTGGAACTGCTACATTATCTGGTTCTTCAGTTTCTGTAATAAATCTTACAAATTCTGGTTCTGGTTATACTTCATCTACACCACCATCAGTTCTTGTGGAATTTCCGGAAAGAGACTTTGAAACTATCACAAAAGCAGAGTATGAAGGTGACTTTGGTATCATTACTGGAATTGGAACTACTTCTATTGCAGGAGTTGCTTCTACTGGAATTGTATTTGACTTGTTTATTACAGAAAACTCATTTATAAGAGATTCTGAAATAACAGGTTCGGCATCTACTTCTATAAGTGGTATTCAAACTGGATACTATTTTACTATTAGAAATAGTAATGTTGGATATGGATTAACCTCACTTGATGAGAACAATAATGTGATTGGAATTGGATCTACTTTCATAGATAATGTTTATAGAGTTTCTCAAGTTTCTATTGCACAAACTACAGTTTCTGGTGTAGGAACTACATCAATTGCACAAGTAATTGTAAGTGTTTCAGATTACAATGGTTTAGTAAGTTTAGGGCAAACTTACTACTATGGTGACTATAGTTGGGGTAGAATTAGTAATTTGACTAGATCTAACCCAAAACAATTTAATGTAAATCAAAATGGAATTTCTGGAATTGAGTCTTCTGCAATTATTCAGAGAGTTCAACCATTAAAAAATGATCTGTATTCATCATAAATAAATAAATAAAAAAAACCTACCCAAATGTCGGCAATTATAACTGATCAATTAAGAATATTAAATGCTAGTAATTTTGTATCTAAAATTACCAATTCTGATGATAATTCTTACTATGCGTTTATTGGATTGCCAAATTCTAATGAATATTCATCGGATTGGGATGTTACTCCTCCAGCACCCAAAGACTCCTTAGACCAAGAAAATGATTATTGGGATACTATGATAGGATTGTCGAAAATCCTACCTCAAGATGCATCTCAAGTTGTAAAAAAACGTGAATGGGAATCTGGACTCATTTATGACATGTATCGCCATGATATTACATCATCAAATGTTTCTCCTCAGTCGGAAGCAACAAGTCTCTACTCTTCAAATTATTATATAATTAATGAAGATTTGAATGTTTATATTTGCTTAGATAATGGAGCATCTCCAGAGAATAATTTTAAAGGTAATCAATCTTTAGATCAACCTACATTTATTGCATTAGAACCAAGAAGAGCAGGTAATAGTGGAGATGGTTATATTTGGAAATATCTCTATACTATTAAACCAAGAGATTTAGTAAAATTTGAATCTGTATTTTTCATACCCACCCCCAAAAACTGGGCAACAAATACAGACACTCAAGCAGTTAAAAATCACGCTTCTTCTAGTGGGCAATTAAAAATTGCAAAAATTAGAAATAGAGGAGTAGGTGTATCATTTACTTCAGGCAATACAATTACAGATGTTCCAATTAAAGGTGATGGATCTGGTGCTTTTGCTACAGTCATTTTAAATAATGATCAAAAAGTTGAAAGTGTTGTTATTTCCAAAGGAGGTTCTGGTTATACTTTTGGAACAATAGATTTAGAGTCAAGAGGCGTAACTGTCCAAGACACTATGCCTATATTTGATGTGATTATTCCACCTAAGGGTGGTCACGGTTTTGATATTTACACTGAACTTGGAGCATCAAATGTTCTTCTTTATACCAGAATTGAAAATACTACAGAAAATCCCGATTTTATTACAGGCAATCAAATCTCAAGATTTGGTATAGTTGAAAATGCATTAAAATATGCTTCTTCAGAGATTTTAAGTGATTCAACTGTAAGTTCTTTATATGCATTAAAATTAAAATCATTAGATACTCAATCTCCAGATTTTTATAAAGAAGTAACAATTAACGCAGATTCTTTCTTTACTCAAACATTAGATACTAATGTAACTGCTGTCGGTAGAGTAATTTCATATGATAAGAATACAGGAGTATTAAAGTATTGGCAAGATAGAAGACTTGTAGGATTTAATACTGATGGAAGTAAAAATCCGTCTCCAACTTATGGGTTTAACATGGAAAGATTTACCGCCACTCCATTTTCAAATGGAAGTGTTGAAATAAACTTTGAAGATAGTATAGATCTGCAAATTGATGTTAGTTTTGATGGTTCAACTGAGTCAATAAATAATAATACATATCAATTGGGACAATCTTTTTTTGGAGGGGTCTCTAATCCAGAAGTTGAAAAGTACTCTGGAAACATAATTTATGTTGATAATAGACCTTCTATAACTAGGTCATCAAATCAAAAAGAAGATATCAAAGTAATTTTACAATTCTAAGGAAGCATGTCACAGGAAACTAATCTCAACGTCTCACCTTATTTTGACGATTTTGATCCTCAGAAAGATTATTATAAAGTATTATTCAAGCCAGGATATCCTGTTCAGGCTAGAGAATTAAATACGTTACAGTCAATTGCACAGAATCAATCTGAGCAATTTGGTAAGCATATCTTTAAAGAGGGATCTGTAGTTATACCTGGACAGTTAAAATATGAAAATCCATTGTATGCTGTTCAGATTGAATCAGAATACAATGGTATTCCTGTGTCTGTTTATTTCAATGATCTTAAAGGAATAAAAATAAAAGGTTTAAGTAGTGGTGTTACTGCAGAAGTAGTACTTCTCTTACCTAATACAGATTCAGAAAAAGGAAATTATACATTATATGTAAAATATCTTGGTAGTGGTGGAGAAAATTTTGATACTAAAGTTTTCTCCAGTTCAGAAACTTTAATCTTAGAATCTGACGTTTCTTTCGGAACTAATAGTTTTCTTCAGACTGGTGAAGGTTTTGCTAATACCATTTCAGAAAATGCCATATCTGAAGGCAGTGCTGTAACTATTTCTAAAGGTGTTTACTTTATAAGAGGAGTTTTTGCTAAAGTAGAAACACAAACAATTTTACTGGACCAATATGGAATTGACCCATCATACAAAGTTGGATTTGATGTACTAGAAACTATTGTAAATTCTGATGATGATGAAACATTATTTGATAATGCTAAAGGATTTTTAAACTTTGCTGCTCCTGGTGCAGACAGATTTAAGATAGAACTTAAGTTATCAAAGAGGGAAGTTGATGATTTAAATACAGATTCTTTTGTAGAAATTCTTAGAATTAATGGAGGAATTCCACAATTTTTTGATGAAGATCCTCAGTATAATATTTTAAGAGATCAACTAGCAAGAAGAACTTTTGATGAATCTGGAGATTATTTCGTAAAACCATTTACGCTTTTTGTCAGAGATTCTTTAAATGATAGAACTCTTTCTGATGGTATTTACTTCGAAGATCAAAAGACTGTTCAAGGGAATATACCATCAGAAGATTCTATAGTATATCAAATTGGACCTGGAAAAGCATACGTTCAAGGGTATGATGTAGAAACCATTTCTGCTACCTTATTAGATGCTAAAAAAGCAAGAACAACAAAAGAGATTGATATTCAGGCAGTAAATTTTAATACTGGTTCTTTGACCATAGTAAACAATGTTTATGGGTCAATAACTCCAGGTCTAGGCACAGATTCTATCGTAAAATTGATGGACTCTAGAATTGGAGCAACCCCAAATGTTGCTGCAGGAACGACTATTGGGTATGCAAGAGTCTATGATTTTGTTCCGGAATCTAGTTATATTGATGATACTAGTAGATTTGAACTTAGATTGTTTGATGTTCAAACTTTTACAACTATTGGATTAACCAGTCCATTAACAGATACATTAAATACACCAGCATTCATTGAAGGAAAAAGAAGTGGTTCTTCTGGATACTTAGTATCTGACACTTCATCAGGTAGCAATTCTTTAACATTGTATCAAGTTGGTGGAACATTTTTAGAAAATGAGCCATTTTCAGTAAATGGAATTGATAATTCAAGACTGATCAGTTCTGTAACTGATTATTCTATTAGTGATGTTAAATCAGTAAATTCTCAAACTGGAATTTCTACGTTTAATGCAGATACAATTCTGTCGAGAAAATCATACATTAGTTCTCCGGGAACTACATTTAACATAACAGGATCTAGTGGAGGAATTAGTACTGTCTCTGCTGGTTTAGATAAAAAATTCACAAACCTAATAAAAATTGGTGATATTATTTCATATTCTTCAGTAGATAGTGATCCAATTTTTAATAAAGTTACTAATGTTAGTGTAGGTGGAACCTTCTTTGAGATAGAATCTATAGAATCAGTTAGTGGTGTTTGCAATGGGCAATTATCTAATTCCACGCAAAGTGTAACAAATATATTAAAAATACAATCTAACATTCCAAGTTCTGGTCGAATGATGACCAAACTTAACAACATAAATGTTTCTTCATTAAATTTTACAGAAAATGAAATACTTCAAAGAAGAACTTTTACTGGAACTTTTAATTTAAATTCTATTGAAGTAAATATTCCATCAGAAGATACCGATATTTTCTTTGAGTCTTTTGATGAGGATAAGTATGTCTTATCTTACACTGATGGTTCATATGAAAAATTAAGAAGAGATCAGTTTTTACTAGATATTTCCGGAAAAACTGTCACTCTTTCAAATCTCACTAAGTCTTCTGGTGATTACGAACTAATTTCTACAGTTAAGAATCTAGATTTAACTTCAAAATCTAAAAAATTAAATAAAACTTCTTCCATTACAATACAAAACTCTAAACTTGTTTCATCTGGTATTGGAACTACTACATTAAATGATGGATTAAACTATAGTAATCTCTATGGAACTAGAGTTCAAGATAGACAGATAAGTTTAAATGTTCCTGATGTTTTGAGATTCTTGGCAATTTATGAATCTACTGATACATTAGATCCAATCCTACCAAACTTGACTTTAAGTTCATTTAGTGGACCATCAAATATAAATTCAGACTTTATTATCGGAGAAGAAATTAGAGGAAAATCTTCTGGTGCAGTTGGATTAGTAGTAAGCAGAAAAGACACTGACAAGTTAGAGTATGTTCACTTAAATACATTCAAATTCTCTATAGGAGAAGTAATTGTTGGTAAAGAGTCTTCGATAGAAGCAATAGTGTCTGTTAAAGTAAGAGGAAGTAAAAATGTCAGTGATAATTACTTCTTAGATGATGGTCAAAGAGACACTTTATATGATTATTCCAGATTAGTTAGGAAAAGAAATGTAGAAGAACCAAAGAGAAAATTAAAAGTCATATTTCAAAATTATACTATAGATTCTTCAGATACTGGAGAAGTTATGACAATTAATAGTTATGCTACTGATAACTTTAAGCATAATGTTCCATATTATGCCAATACAAGATTATCTGATTTTATTGACATTAGACCAAGAGTTGGTCCATTCTCTTCTTCGACTAAATCTCCATTTGAATTCGATTCGAGAAATTTCTCTTCTTCTGGACAGTATTCTAATTACATCATTGTTCCCGGAGAAAATATTACTTTAAATTATTCATATTATCTTGGAAGAATTGATAAAGTTATATTGAATCCCGATGGGAAGTTTGAAATTATAGAAGGAATACCATCAGATTCTCCAGTTATTCCAAATTCTAAGACAAATTCTTTAGACATTGCAAATATCTACATACCTCCATATACATTTAATACTAAAAATGTATCTGTTGATATGTCAGAACATAAAAGATACCGAATGAAAGATATCTCTTTATTAGAAAATAGAATTAATAGACTAGAAAAATATACAACTCTTTCATTATTAGAATTAAAAACTGAAACTTTGACAATTAAAGATGCCGATACAGGTCTTGATAGATTTAAATGTGGATTTTTTGTTGATAATTTTTCAAATAGTGACTATCAAGATAAAATTAATCCCAGTTTAAGAATTGCTAATAATAGCAGCAATTCTTCTATACGACCAAAAAACTATACCACAAGTATAGATTTACAATTAGGGTCTGAAGCAATAGATGGAGTCGGAAGTACATTTAATCCAAATGTAGATCAAAGTTATGTAAGTGATCTTGGATCTATTGGAATTAGAAAAACGGGTGATTTAGTAACATTAGATTATGATGAAATTGTATACTATGATCAACCATATGCATCAAAAACTGAAAGTGTTACACCATTTTTAGTAAGATATTGGGAAGGATTTATTACTTTAACTCCACCAATTGATTCTTGGATTGAAGAAGTTTTCAAAACATCTAATAATGTAATCGAAAATGAAACTATCAATGTAATTCCCGATGAAAATATAACAATAGTAAATGATGTTGTTATAGATGAGCAAGTTGCTATAGATGAAACTAATGTTCAGTTAGGGTCTGATCCAGATGAATGGATACTAAACGCACAGACAATTCTTAATGGGATTACTTCAATTGGAGGTTATCCAGTTTCACCACCAGGAGTATTAAATTCTAACCGGAGAAGCGCTGGTAATCGAGGTAATGGTATTACATCAGATAACAAATTAAGATTAACAGTAGATTTCAACAGTACTACTCAACAAGATAGGGATTTAATTTCACAATTGCTTCCTCCGGATGCTGCCAATGACTTCTTCAAAAGAATTGATAGAGGTGGTGGTCTTGGTTGGGGTACGATTATTTTTGATCCTTTTGGAGGAAACATTCAAGATACTGATCAAACAACAGATGTAGTTACAACACAAGAAGTATCACAAGAAGTTTCAGTAACATCAATAACTATTCCCCCAGAAATAACAATTAATGAATCCACATCAGAGTCTACTTCAAACTTTACAGAAACAGTAAGATTTACTAGGAGTAGAAATATAGAATTTGATGTTCGTGGTTTAAAGCCCGTTACTAGATTTTATCCTTTCTTCGAAGGTATTGACATTAGCAATTATATCGTACCAAAATTACTTGAAATTGAAATGATTTCTGGTAAATTTGAAGTTGGGGAAACTATTGTTAGTGGTCCTTTCGATACAGAAGCACAAATTGCATTTAGATTATGTAAACCAAATCATAAAACAGGACCTTTTGATGGATCTGTATTTGAAAATAATATTGGACAACTTGAAGTTGGTAATGTAGCTCCTACTGGATTCTCTCCTGCTTTTGATCCTGGCATTTACACATTGAATCCTTATACTCAACAGATAATTGAAAATACTTACAGCGAATCTTCAACTTTCCTAAATGTAGATACTCTTGCTCTTCAATTACCTGCAGAAACTGAGTATTTTGGTTTGATTAACGAGCAAATGACTCTAATTGGAAATAGTTCTGGTGCTGTAGCAAAAGTCACCAAAGTGAGATTAATTTCAGATAATGCTGGAAGACTTATTGGTTCTATATTCATACCAAATCCAAACGTAGTTGGAAATCCAAAATGGATAAATGGAGAAAACACGTTTACTGTTATTGACACTCCAAATTTAAGCGATCTTGGATTAAAATTTGATGAATTTATACCAAATCAAAGAGTTAATGAAAGTTCAGCGGAAGCAGAGTATATTTCTTCCGGGATTCGTAATATTGAAGAAACTACAATTACTACAACAAGAAATATCACAATAATTCCGGAAAGAGTAAAAAACACAACTAATATTACAAATACTACAATCAATACTACAACTGCAACTACTACTAATAATAGTAATAATAATAATGGGCAATTTGGATCTTGGGAGCAATGGGATCCTTTAGCACAATCATTTTATGTACGTGATGCTTCTGGAATTTTCTTAACATCTTGTGATATTTATTTTGAAACTAAAGACAATCAGGTTCCAGTAACGTTCCAAATTAGACCAATGATTGCTGGAGTTCCTAGCACATTAGTTGTTCCATTCTCCGAAGTTACTTTAGAACCAAGTCAAGTTAATCTTTCTATTGATGGATCTGTTCCTACAAGAATAAGATTCCCATCACCAGTTTATTTGAATGGACCTAAGGAAATACAAACTAGGCAAGCACCTATTGGATCTCAGCAATCATCAGAATATGCCATAGTTCTCCTTTCGGGAAGTCCTAATTATAGGGTGTTTATTTCTGAATTAGGTCAGAACGACATTACCACTGGAATAAAATTATCACAGCAATATACTTTGGGGAGTCTATTTAAATCGCAAAATGGATCAGTTTGGACGCCATCCCAATTAGAAGATCTTAAATATAAGATTTATAGAGCTAATTTTAAACCTCAAGGACTAGTTAGATTTTTTAATCCAACACTTGCAAAGTCTAATAAGAAAATAACTGTAACTGGCGCAAATCAATTACTCCCTCTTTCCAAGAAATCAATTGTTGGTTTTGATACTACTACATACGATCAAGATGTTGTTCCTGGAGTATCTTTAGTTCAAGGATCTGCAACTGGAACTTTAGTTGCAATAGGTGGAAGTATTTTAGTTGGTTCTGGTGCTTCAGTTCTTACTGTTGGCACGGGATATAGTACTTCTGCAACTCTATCAAATATTTCTTTGGAATCAGTGACTGGAGATGGATTTGGTGCAGTAGCAGAGTTAAATACAAATTCTGATGGTCAAGTAAATGTAATTAACATTACTGATGGTGGAAATGCATATACTGTTGGTGATGTCTTAGTAATTCCTGAAGATGCATCAATTAACAGTGGTTTTGGGGCAAGGTTCCAAGTTACTTCTATTGGATCAACTAATACTTTTATAGTTGAAGATATTCAAGGTCAGTTCTCTACTGGTATTACTACCATTTCTTATATTAATTCTTCCGGTATAACTACATATGTTGGTCCTGATGTAAAACCTTCAACTGTAATTGACGATCAATATAATACCGGTCTTCACATGAAAATTTATCATGTAAATCATGGAATGCATTCTCCAGAAAATTATCTGAGAATTTCAGAAATGAGACCTACTTTTGATGGAGGATATTTATCCGAAACTACCACAGAAATTATTGCTTCAGAAACTGAAATTGGTTTAGAAGACGCTACTGGATTTGATACTTTCGAGGGAAATACTGTTGACTCATCTAATCCAGGATATGCATTAATAGGAAAAGAACTTGTTGAGTATAACAATGTTGTTAATAACACACTTCAAATCACTCAAAGATCATTTAATGATGTTAGATCTCCAACATATCCTATTGGATCTTCTGTAGAAAAATATGAATTTAATGGAATTTCATTAAGAAGAATCAATAAAGTTCACAATCTTTCTTTGGTAGATCAAACCAAACATCCAACTAATCTCAATAGTTACCATGTCAAACTCGAAATGGGTGCTACTGACTTTGAAGGCACTTCTATTGGCGTAGATAGAACAAATGACAGATATTTCTTAGAAACTGTTCAGAAAGGAAGATCTGGCACAAATCTTAGTTCTAACATTCAGTATGAAGCAATTACTCCAAATTTTGCAACAATAGTTCCTTCAGAAACATCAATGGATGCTAAATTGAGATCTTTTGCTGGAACTAGTGTTGGTGGAAATGAAAATTCATTTACTGATTTAGGATTTGAAGATGTTTCTATCGGAGAAATTAATTTACTGTCATCACCCAGATTTGTTTGCTCTAAAGTAAATGAAGAAAAGAACATTGGAACTTTATCTCCAGGTTCCAAATCTTTGACTATGGAAATATTAATGAACACCAATAATTCTTTAGTTTCTCCTGTTATTGATTTAGTTAAGACTAATGTTATTCTAACCAGTAATTTAGTCAATAATCCAAATGGAATTGGAGACAATTCTACATACGCAACTTCAGATAACACTAGAACATTATTTGATGATGATCATGCTGCTATTTACATCTCAAAACCAGTTAGAATGAAACTTCCAGCAAACTCTCTCAAAGTTTTTCTTTCTGCAAGTAGAACTAATCAAAATGATGTTAGAGTTCTTTATAGACTGTTTAGATCTGATTCTACTGAAATTTCACAAAACTATGAGTTATTTCCAGGTTATTCAAACTATAGTGTAGATGGTCAGGGAATAAAGAGAGTTATTGATAATTCACTGAATGATGGATCTTCTGATAGTAAAGTTACTGAAACATCAAATCAAATCTTTAGAGACTATGAATATAGTGTAGATGATTTGCCAGAGTTTGATGCATTTTCTATCAAGATTGTAATGGCATCTGAAAATCAGGCAGTACCACCAGAAGTGAAAGAATTGAGAGCAATTGCAACTATCAAACCAAAGGGATAATATGGATTACATTAAAGTAAAAGATAAAAACCATCTCGTTAGAGATTCATTATCTAACGGGATAGTAAGTACAGATTATGAAAACTATAAAAAGTACATTCAATCTTATAGGCAAAAATTATCCGAGACTAAGAAAATAAAAGATCTTCAAGAAGAAGTTTCTTCAATTAAAGAAGATCTTAGCGAAATTAAATCTTTATTGAGAAGTATTGCAGATGGATCCAAATAACATTCATTTAGATACAATATCTAAATCATTTGAATATGAGAAAATTGCTAGAGACATAGATAGTATAGATGATTTAGATACTTTGAAAAATGTAGCAAAGTCTTATCTAAAATTATACTTCAAACAGCAAGAAGTCGTATTTAAACTATAATGGCACAACCATCTACCAGACAAGAATTAATAGATTACAGTTTAAGGAAACTGGGTGCCCCTGTTTTAGAAATTAATGTTGCAATAGAGCAAATTGAAGATCTTGTGGATGACGCAATTCAGTATTTTCAAGAAAGGCATTTTGATGGTGTCTATCCTACGTTCTTAAAATATCAAGTAACACAAGGAGATATTGATAGAGGTAGAGCAACAGGATTATCTGGAGTTGGAATATCATCAATTTCTACTGTTGGAGCTGGAACTACCTTCAATTTTTATGAAAATAGTAATTATCTTCAAGTTCCTAACTCTGTGGTAGGAGTTAATAAAATCTTCACTTTTGGAGGTTCTAATTCAGTCTCATCTGGAATGTTTAGTATTAAGTATCAATTATTTTTGAACGACATTTATTATTGGGGATCAACTGAACTTCTTACTTATGCGATGACTAAAACGTATTTGGAAGATATTGATTTCTTATTGAATACTCAAAAGCAAATAAGATTTAATAAAAGACAAGATAGATTATATTTAGACATTGATTGGTCTAGTGTATCAGTCGGAGATTATTTCGTAATTGATTGTTATCGAATGATGAACCCAAATGATTACTCTCAAGTTTGGAATGATTCATTCCTTAAAAAATATCTTACTTCTTTAATTAAACGTCAGTGGGGACAAAATTTAATTAAGTTTCAAGGAGTAAAACTTCCGGGAGGAGTTGAGTTGAATGGAAGGCAAATGTATGATGATGGACAGAGAGAACTTGATACGATAATGGATCAAATGTCTTCAACTTATGAACTTCCACCTTTAGACATGATCGGATAAACAAATGCTAAATCCATTTTTTCTCCAGGGTTCTGCAGGAGAGCAAGGTCTTGTTCAAGACCTTATTAACGAACAATTAAAAATTTATGGTGTTGAGGTTTATTATCTTCCTAGAAGATATGTGACTGAAAAAACCATTATGAAAGAAGTTATTGAATCAGAATTCAGAAACGCCTATCCAATTGAAGCTTATGTGGATAATTATGATGGATACGGTGGGCAAGGAACTCTACTTTCTAAATTTGGTATACAGGAAATTGATGACCTCACTTTGATTATTTCGAAAGAAAGATACGAAAATTATATTGGACCATTATCAAAAAATATACCTGATGTAAAACTTACCAGTAGACCTAAAGAGGGAGATTTAATTTATTTCCCATTAGGTGATAGATTATTTGAAATTAAGTATGTTGAACATGAACAACCATTTTATCAACTCAAAAAGAATTATGTTTATGAATTAAAGTGTGAACTATACCGATATCAAGATGAAGATATTGATACAGATATAGAATTTATTGACGATAATACTAAAGAAATTGGTTACATTCAGACATTACAAATGATTGGTGCAGGTTCTACTGCAACTGCAGTTACAAACATTGTAAATGGTGCTGTTCAGTATGTTGATGTCACTAATAGAGGGAAAAATTATTTAAGTGTACCAAGAGTATCCTTCTCATCGGCACCTGATGTAGGAACAACTGCTATTGGAATTGCAACAATGTTGGGGGGACTTATTTCTTGTAGTCCAGATAATAAATCTAAGCTTATGGTTCAGGGTGTTGAACTTGCCAATGTAGGTTCTGGTTATACTGTACCACCTAAAGTTCTTTTTTTTACTGATGGAGAACCAGGTTCGGGAGCAAAAGCAACTGCATACATTAATGATGGAGTTATAGGAATTATTACTGTAACTGATGGTGGTGGAGGATATTTAACACCTCCACCAGTTTCTTTTGTTGGAGTTGGATCTACTTCCCCTGAAGCATATGCTGTTGTAAGTGCTGCTGGCACTATTAGTCAAATAAGAATCATTAATGCTGGTTATGGTTATACAGAATTTCCAACTATAGTTATTGGGGATCCAGTTTCTCTTGGAGGTTCTGGTACTTATTCGTATAATGAGATTATTACCGGTTCTTCGAGTGGAGTTACTGGAAGAGTTAAATCTTGGAATGCAGTTACAAATATCCTAGAAGTTGCTAACATAAATGGAGACTTTGTAAATGGTGAATCTTTAGTTGGTGAAGAGTCCGGAGCATCTTACTCATTAAGAATACTAAATACAGATAACCTAGAAGATTCTGGAGATTCTACAAATAAATCTGGTCAATATGAAGATAATAACCAAATTCAAATTGAAGCAGATGGTATTTTAGATTTCACAGAGAGAAATCCTTTTGGAATGCCTTAAAATTATTGTAAATAGAGACAATGTTTGAATATTTTTATCACGAAATTCTTAGAAGAACTGTAATTGGTTTTGGAACTTTGTTTAATAACATTATTATTAAACAAAGAAATAGTTCTAATCAAATTATATCACAAATTAAAGTTCCTCTTGCGTATGGACCTACTCAAAAATTTCTTGCGAGATTAAATCAATCTCCAGATGATTTGAATAATCCAACTCAGATTACTTTACCTAGAATGTCATTTGAGTTTACTGGACTTAATTACGATTCTTCTAGAAAAGTTACTACTACTCAGTCATTTTTAGTTCCATTAAAAACTGATAGTTCTAAAGTAGCTAAAGTTTTTATGCCAGTTCCATACAACATGGAATTTGAACTGAGTATTATGACAAAGCAGAATGATGATGCTTTACAGATTGTAGAACAAATTCTTCCGTACTTCCAACCAGCATATACAGTAACTATAGATTTAGTTGATTCTATTGGAGAAAAAAAAGATATTCCATTTACTCTAACGAATATTAATTTTGATGATGATTATGAAGGAGATTTCAGTTCCAGAAGAGCATTAATTTATACTCTTAGATTTACTGCAAAAACATATCTCTTTGGACCAGTTCCTTCAGATTCTTCCAAAGACATTATCAAAAAGGCATCTATTGGTTTTGTTTCTGGAGATTCAAACGGTTCTATCCGAGATGTTACTTATAGAACAGAACCTGTTGCAACAAAAAGTTATACCAATAATATAGCAACAACACTCTCTAGTGATTTGGAAATTTCCACAGACATCTTTAATGTAGGTGATGCTTCTCAATTGATCGTGAACGAATACATTACTATTGATTCAGAAACTATGAAAATTACTGCCGTTGATGGTACACAAATTCAAGTAGAAAGAGGTTCTTATGGAACTCCAATTACTCAGCATGTACTTGGAACTGATGTTAAACTTATCACATCCGCAGATAACGACCTCATAGAATTGGGCGATAGTTTTGGATTTGATACTACATTTTAAATATGAAAGATCAATTTGACAATCTAAATGAAGTTTTTAATACAAAGGATGATGAGCATGTGGAATTAAAAAACGTTGAAGTTGAAGCAAAAGTTATTGATAATAAGGTTAAAGATGTTGTTGTAGATATTGATAAAGATTACAACTATACCAGAGGTAATCTTTATTCAATTATCGAAAAAGGTCAAGAAGCACTTGATGGAGTTTTAGAACTTGCACAGGAAAGTGATTCTGCCCGTGCGTATGAAGTTGCTGGACAACTTATTAAGAGTGTTGGTGATGCCACAGATAAGCTATTAGACCTTCAAAAGAAACTTAAGGATCTTGAAGAAGATAAGGGATCGAAAGGACCTACTAATGTCACTAATGCTTTATTTGTAGGTTCTACTGCCGAATTATCAAAACTATTAAAGCAGAACAAAGAAGAAGAATAAATAATAATTGTAGATAATACTTACTACCTATGCTCAGTGAAGGCAATAAAAGTGGAGATTCTTCTCTTCGTGATTGGTTTAAGAAGAGTAAGTCTTCTGACGGAACTCCTGGTTGGGTTCAATTAGGCGGTAAGTATGCAGGGAAACCCTGTGCAAAACAACCAGGTCAAACTACTAAACCAAAGTGTGGTTCTTCAAAAATGAAGAGAGACCTAAATAAAGACGAAGAAGATGCAGCATTTCGTCGTAAGAATGCCGAAGACCCAAATCCAAATAAAAAAGGGAAAGCGAAAAACGTGGCAACTGAAGAAACTATCCTAGAGCGTGGTGACTATTGGAATCCAGATCCCGATAAAGATCGTAAATTGGGTGGTCCTGGTGCTAACCAACGTGCTCGTGAAGACGGTGCTAGTTCTAGTCCCAAACCAAAAGAAAATCCTAAAAAACTAAGACCAGGTGAGTCTTACATGGAATGGAGTAAACGCCAGAAATCAAAAAACGTATCTACTGAAGGAAAAGAAGAACTCCGTTATTGTCCTAAGTGCAAAAAAGCAGAGACAAGATCTGACTGCGCTTATGGAACAAGTTATTGGGATGATAATGCCAAATCAATAACAATGGAAGAAGGTAAAAAAGATGCCTGCTATCATAAAGTCAAGTCACGGTATAAAGTTTGGCCAAGTGCTTATGCATCTGGTGCATTGGTTAAGTGCCGCAAAAAAGGCGCAGATAATTGGGGAAATAGTACTAAAAAAGAAGAGTTTAGTCCTGCACAAATTGCTGCATTAGAAGTAAATGGATTTGTGGAACTTGATGAAGCAGGTAAGAAGTGCTGGAAAGGTTATAAAAAAACAGGAACACAAAAACTCTTTGGTAAAACTTATAATCGTTGTGTAAAGGAAGGTGGAGTAGTTTCTTTCGATGTAGATGTAAACGCACATAATAAAGAAAAACGTGCCGCAAAGATTGGAAATCTTGCCAGAAATACTTCCAATCCAGGAGAAAAAGCAGCAGCAGAAAAGAAAGCAAAAGGTCCAAAACTTTATGGTGAAAACACTACTATCGAAGATGCAAATGGAAACACTTTTATTGAAGTAATTGATGTTATTAAACCAGATCCTTTAGTATCTAAAGTTAATGAAGCAGTAAGACTTCCCGCAAAAACTGGAAACATTGTTGCAGTTAATTTTGGGTGGAGGGCAAGATACTATGGTATTAAAATTTTCTTCCCTAATACAAAAATTCCCAATAAATCAGAAGTACAAAACCAAATTAATAAAGTCTATCCAGGAGCAAGAGTTTATAACTTTATGGTTTCTGATTATGAACCAGGACAACCTTTATTACAAGTAACTGAAGGTGCTGCCTGGACTAAGAAATCAGGTAAATCTGAATCTGGTGGTCTAAATGAAAAAGGACGTAAATCTTATGAGAAAGAAAATCCTGGTTCTGATCTCAAAGCACCATCCAAAAAGAAAGGTAATAAGAGGAGAGCATCATTCTGTGCAAGAATGAAAGGTATGAAAAAGAAATTAACTTCTGCCAAAACTGCTAGAGATCCCGATAGCAGAATCAATAAGTCCCTTAGAGCATGGAATTGTAATTAAATTTTGTCATGAGTGATGTATATCTTGGTAATCCATTATTAAAAAAAGCAAATACTGCGATTGAATTTACACAAGAACAAATTGAGGAATTTGTTGAATGCAAAAAAAACCCTGTTTATTTTGCGAATAATTATATTAAGATTGTTTCTCTAGATGAAGGATTGACTCAGTTTCATCCTTATGATTTTCAAGAGAAACTCATTAATAGGTTTCATGAGAACAGATTTAATATTTGCAAAATGCCCCGTCAAACGGGAAAAAGTACTACTGTTATATCTTACTTACTTCATTATCTTATTTTTAATGATAGTGTAAACATCGGTATTTTGGCAAACAAAGCAGCAACTGCAAGAGAATTGTTACAAAGACTTGCAACTGCTTATGAAAACTTACCAAAGTGGATGCAACAAGGTATTATATCATGGAATAAAGGTTCTATCGAATTAGAAAATGGCAGTAAGATATTGGCAGCTTCTACGTCTGCAAGTGCTGTTCGAGGTATGTCATTTAACATCCTCTTTCTCGACGAATTCGCGTTCGTCCCAAATCATATTGCTGACTCGTTCTTTGCCTCTGTTTATCCTACTATTACTTCTGGTAAAAGTACCAAGGTAATTATGGTTTCTACCCCTCACGGGATGAATCATTTTTATAGGTATTGGCATGATGCGGAAAAAGGAAAAAATGAATATCTTCCAACTGATGTTCATTGGTCAGAAGTCCCTGGGAGAGATTCAAAGTGGAAAGAGACCACAATTGCAAATACTTCCGAATCACAGTTTAAAGTTGAGTTTGAATGTGAGTTCTTAGGGTCTGTTGATACTCTCATTGCACCATCAAAACTTAGAAGTCTTGCTTACGATAATCCAATTCAACAAAATGCTGGATTGGATATACATGAAACATCTAAAGAAAATCATGATTATGCAATGACTGTTGATGTGGCAAGAGGAGTTAGTGAAGATTATTCTGCTTTTGTTGTTGTGGACATCACAGAATTTCCACATAGGATAGTTGCAAAGTATAGAAATAATGAAATAAAACCAATGTTGTTCCCAAACATCATCTATGAAGTAGCAAAAAGTTATAATAGTGCATTTATTCTATGTGAAGTCAATGACATTGGTGATCAAGTAGCATCAATTCTCCAATACGACTTAGAGTATCAAAATCTTCTTATGTGCTCTATGAGAGGTAGGGCAGGTCAAATTGTAGGTCAAGGTTTTTCTGGAAAGAAAACTCAACTTGGTGTCAAGATGTCTAAAACAGTTAAAAAAGTTGGATCTCTTAATCTCAAGACGATCATTGAAGAAGATAAACTTATCTTCAATGACTATGAGATTATTTCAGAACTTACTACTTTTATTCAAAAACACAATTCATTTGAAGCAGAAGAAGGGTGTAATGATGACTTGGCAATGTGTTTAGTCATTTATGCCTGGTTAGTTTCACAAGATTATTTTAAAGAATTAACTGATCAGGATGTCCGCAAGAGATTATACGAAGATCAAAAAAACCAAATTGAACAAGACATGGCACCATTTGGTTTTATGGATGATGGTTTGAACGATACTAGTTTCGTTGATAATAATGGTGATAGATGGTTTAGTGATGAGTATGGAGATATGTCACACATGTGGGAATATCGATGATGGACATAAATGATCATTTTAACTTAGAGCATCTTTACTTGACTGAAAGAACTTGTAGGGTATGTGGAGAAACGAAGGATTTAATTGATAGCTTCTACAGGACTAAGAAAAAAAATTATAATGCATCTTCATATTCTTATGAATGCAAAAGTTGTACTGTGAAAAGAATTATGGAGACAAGAAAAAATAATTCAAATAAAAAATCTGTGAATTCTAACTGGGCGTACCCCGATTGGTAGTTCACTCACAGTTTCATCCCGCGAAATAATACCTTTTAATAAATAAAAATAGTTAATCAGAGATCACAAGGAGAGAAAAATGGCGACTCCTCAATTATCTCCTGGAGTATTATCCAGGGAGGTTGACCTAACTGTAGGAAGAGCAGATAATGTACTCGATAACATCGGTGCTATTGCTGGACCATTTACAATTGGTCCAGTAGATGAACCAATTAATATTACTACTGAGCAAGAATTAGTTAATGTATTTGGAAAACCAAATAATCTTGACGGACAATATGAATATTGGATGAGTGCTTCGTCATTCCTCTCCTATGGTGGAGTGATGAAAGTCGTAAGAACTGATGGTGATGACCTCGTAAACGCTAATGCAAAGAGAGTTATTAGTGGAGAAATTATCTCTGTTGATGGTGTAGGAATTGGAACATCCGTATCAGATTTTGCTTCCAATACTTATACTGTTTCTAGTGGAGATGGTACTGTAACTTATGGCGGTTCTGGAGAAAAAGCAACTTTCGAAGTTGTAGTTTCTGGTATCACGACTTCAGATGTTACGGTTACAGTTACTGAGGGCGGTAAAGGATTTGCTGATGATGAAGTAATCAGCATTGATGGAACTGCTCTTGGAGGTAGTGGGTCAGTAGACCTAACTTTCAATACAAACGGTATTTATAATGATAATCAAGAAGGTTCTTCTGTTACAGGCAATGCCTCACTTAAAATTAAGAACTTTGACGACTATAATGCAAATCACTCTGATGACAGTAAGGGTTATGTCTTTGCGGCAAAAAATCCTGGTTCTTGGGCAAATAATTTAAAAGTTTGTTTTATTGACGACAAAGCAGACCAAACAATTAAATTGGGAGCAAGTGTTCTTCAAGCAGTCGGTGCTGGTGGAACTGCAGTTGGTCTTGGTGTTAGTGTTTCAGTTGGCACAGCTACTATTCCCGGAGTAGGATCAACTGAAACATTCACTGGTTACCTGAAAGGAATTGTAACAGGTCAGAGCGAAGACTCTATTGACGTTAAAATTGTTGAAAGAGTAAATACCGAAAACAATACTGTTACTAAAATTTCTTATGATGAAAAGAACAGAATAACTTCTATTAAAGATGGAGATACTGTTAAACTCGTAAATTCTGTTGGTACTGCGCTGACATCAGTTACAACAACATCTGATGATGTGTCTGACTGGTATGACAATCAGACATTAGCACTCGATAATACTACAATTTTATGGAGATCGATTGCACCAAAACCAACTGATACTCAGTTTGCAAACGATAGAAACGCAAGACATGATGCGCTTCATGTTGTTGTAATTGATGACACCGGAGAAATTTCTGGAATTCAAGGTAACATTCTAGAAAAGCATTTATTCCTTTCCAAAGGAATCGATACAATTTCTTCAGTAAATCCATCCCTTAGAGTTTGGTGGAAAGAGTATCTTGCACAATACTCTGCTTATGTTTATGCAGGAGACAATCCTTCAGATAATGGAAACTCAGAAAGAGTTTATCAAACATTCTTTGAAACTGATGCAACATCTTCAATCTATGATGATTGGAATGTAAACGACACCGCAGCGGATGGTCTCTGGAACTTAGCGGTTCAAGATGCTACTTTCAGTGTAATGGGTAACGTTACTTATGAACTTACTGGAGGTACTGATTACAAAACTGGTGCAAATGGTGAGGCAGGAAGCCTTAAGGCAGAGCTTTCAAATTTAACAACTTCTTATAATCTATTCGAGAATAAAGAAGAAATTCAAGTTGATTACTTAATTATGGGACCTGGTTGTTCTAATAAATTTGAGTCTCAAGCAAAGGCGAATCAACTAATCTCTATTGCCGGATCAAGAAAAGATTGTATTGCAGTAATTTCCCCTCATAGATACGACGTTGTTTCTGAGAGAGATCCTTCTGAACCTAATACAACAAGATATTTGACAGCAGAACAAATAACAAACAACATTATTGAGTTCTTCGCTCCTATTTCTTCATCTTCTTACGCTATCCTAGATACTGGTTATAAGTATACTTACGATAGATTCAACAACAAGTTCCGTTACCTCCCATGTAATCCAGATGTTGCTGGTCTCTGCGTAAGAACTTCAATCTTTGCTTTTCCTTGGTTCTCACCTGCTGGTCAGCAAAGAGGTATTTTGAATAATGCAATTAAACTAGCATACAATCCGAATAAGGCACAAAGAGACAGACTTTATCCTAAGAGAATTAACTCAATTGTTAATAAGCCTGGATATGGGATTCTTCTATTCGGTGATAAGACTGCTCTTAGTTATGCATCAGCATTCGATAGAATTAATGTCCGTCGATTGTTCCTCTTTATTGAGCAAGCACTTGAAAGAACTGCAGAAACAGTTCTGTTTGAATTGAATGATGAGATTACAAGAGCAAACTTTAGAAACATCGTTGAACCTTTCCTTAGAGATATTCAATCTAAGAGAGGTCTTTATGGTTATCTAATTAAGTGTGATGAATCTAATAACACTCCAGACATTATTGACAATAATGAGTTTAGAGCTGACATCTTCCTGAAGCCAGCTAAATCAATTAATTATGTAGAGCTCACATTCGTCGCAACACGAACTGGAGTTGCATTTGAAGAAGTTGCAGGAAGTGTTTAACGTAAACTAACAAAACCATCAGGGGGAAAATAAAATGTCAATTCCATTCAGAAGTTTATCTTCTTTTAAAAAGTCACTTAACGGGGGCGGCGCTCGCCCCAACCTTTTTGAAGTGGTTCTTCCAGGTTCTATTCCTGGAGATCCACAGGGTTTAGTAAATTGGGACAGTAACTCAGATGCTCAACTTGATTCTAAATTTTTATGTAAGACCGCTGTTCTTCCAGCGTCTAATGTTGCTTCAATTGAAATTCCTTTCAGAGGAAGACAATTCAAAGTTGCTGGCGACAGGACATTTGATAACTGGTCTGTCACCATTATGAATGATGAAGATTTTGCAATCAGAAGAGCAATGGAAGGTTGGATGCAAGCTATTGCACAATATTCTGATCACAGTGGACTTACAGATCCAATTGATTACATGAGAAATGCCAAAGTTTATCAGCTTGGCAGAGGTGCGGTTGAAAGAGAAAGAGGTGCTGGAACTCCAGGTAATGCTGAAATCTTAGCACAATACAGATTTGTTGACATTTATCCAGTTAATGTTTCTGCTATTGATCTTTCCTATGACAGCACAGATACCGTTGAAGAATTTACTGTTGATTTTGCAGTACAGTTCTGGTATCCAGTTGAACCAGAAAATGAAAGTGAAGTAAGTGAGGCAGGAATTGAATCCTAATAAATAATAGAACAAGTAAAGTTCTAAATTATATTAATGTCTAGATTATTTGGATTTTCAGTAGAAGATACTGAGCAAAAACCACCTTCAATAGTATCTCCCGTCCCCGAAAATAACGAGGACGGAGTTGACTACTATTTGTCGAGTGGTTTTTTTGGTACTTCGGTTGACATTGAAGGCGTATATAAAAATGAACAAGATTTAATTCGTAGATACAGGGAAATGGCACTTCATCCAGAAGTGGATAGTGCTATTGAAGACATTGTGAATGAAGCAATTGTTTCAGACACTTATGATAGTCCTGTACAGGTTGAATTATCTAACTTGAATGCGAGCGATGGTCTTAAAAATAAAATCAGAGAAGAATTTAAAAATATCTTAGAAATTTTAGACTTTGATAAAAAGTCTCATGAGATTTATAGAAATTGGTACATTGACGGAAGACTTTATTATCATAAAGTAATTGATTTAAAAAATCCTCAGGAAGGTATTAAAGAACTTAGATACATTGACGCACTCAAGATGCGTTATGTTAGACAGCAAAAAAAGACAGATCCAAACAAGATAATTACTAATAACATGTCACAAAATCCAATTGACATGGATTTTCCTGAAATTGAAGAGTATTTCCAATACAACCCAAAACTAAAAAATGGTTATGGAAATAATAATACTGGAGGAATTAAGATTTCAAAAGATGCAATTACTTATTGTACTTCAGGTCTCGTAGATAGAAATAAGAATACCGTACTTTCATATCTTCATAAATCAATCAAATCAATCAATCAACTTCGTATGATTGAAGATTCTTTGGTAATTTATAGATTATCAAGAGCACCAGAGCGTCGTATTTTTTACATTGATGTAGGAAATCTTCCAAAAGTAAAAGCAGAGCAATATCTTAGAGATGTTATGATGCGCTATCGAAATAAGATGGTTTATGATGCCAATACAGGGGAACTTAGAGATGACAAAAAATACATGTCAATGCTTGAAGATTTTTGGTTGCCTCGCAGAGAAGGCGGAAGGGGAACAGAAATCACAACTTTGCCAGGAGGCCAAAACCTTGGAGAAATCACTGATATTGAATATTTTAAGAAAAAACTATACAGATCACTCAATGTTCCACCCTCAAGAATGGATGGAGAAGGTGGGTTTAACATGGGCAGATCTTCTGAAATCTTAAGAGATGAACTTAAGTTTACTAAATTTGTTGGACGTTTGAGAAAAAGATTCTCAACCATGTTCAATGACATACTTAAAACTCAATTGATTCTGAAGAACATTGTAACTCCAGAAGATTGGAATAAAATGTCTGAGCACATTCAGTATGATTTCTTGTATGATAATCACTTCTCAGAACTTAAAGAATCCGAGTTGCTAACTGAAAGGTTAAATTTAGTTTCTACTGCAGAACCTTATGTTGGAAAGTATTATTCTCAAGATTATGTAAGAAGACACATTCTTCGTCAAACAGATCAAGAGATTATTGAACAAGATAAAATTATCGAAAAAGAAATTAAAGATGGTATAGTTCCTGATCCACAAGCGATGGTAGATCCTAAAACTGGAATGCCTATTGATACAGTAAATGGTGAAATGGGAAAAGTTCCTGTTGAACCAGAAATTGACGAAACACCAGTAGATGCACCAGAAGGTGGGGAGATTTAGTTATAAATAAAAAAAGTATATTAAAAAATTATGGATAAATTAATAGATATGATTATCAGTGATGAATCACCATCAAGTGTTAGTGATCAGATTAAAGATGTTCTTTATGCAAAGGCATCAGAAAGAGTTGATGCATTAAAACCTTCAGCAGCAAATTCTGTTTTTGTTAATGGAGAAGGATTGGAAACTAAAGAATAATAAATAATAATTAAAGTATTTTATTATAATAATGGCAAGAACAAAATTAATTGATACAGAGGTTGGTTTAGCAGTAACTTCTACATTAAATAACGCAACCGTAATTAGAGTTTATAATAGCGATACTAGTGCTCAAACAGTAAGTATCGCTAAAAGCACTGCAACTGGTTATGCCAATACTGCAACTGCGACTCTCCCTGCTGGAACTGTTGAATTTTTTGAAAAAGCAGGTGCTGATAAAATATGGTCTTCTGATAATGCTGTACTTGGATCAAAAGTAGGATTTACCGCATAAAAAAATGAAACTAATCAGAGAAGAAATCGAAAAAGTAGAGGTTCTCACAGAAGAATCTAATGGTAAGAAGAACCTTTTTATCAAAGGCATTTTTCTGCAATCAGAACAAGTCAATCGTAACGGTAGACTTTATCCAGGTTCTATTATGGAACGTGAGGTAAAACGTTATAATGAACAGTATGTTCAGAAAGGACGTGCTCTTGGAGAACTTGGACATCCTGATGGTCCTACTGTAAATCTTGATCGAGTTTCACATAAGATTGTTGAACTTCAAAGAGAAGGTAATAATTTTGTAGGGAAGGCACAGATTTTGTCAACACCAATGGGTAAGATTGCCGAATCTCTTCTTAAAGATGGTGTCACTCTTGGAGTTTCCTCTCGTGGTATTGGTTCATTAACTGCTACTAAAGAAGGATACAAGCAAGTTGGTGAGGACTTTATGCTTGCAACAGCAGCAGATATTGTTGCTGATCCTTCTGCGCCTGATGCATTTGTATCAGGTATTATGGAAGGAAAAGAGTGGATTTGGGAAGGAGGAATTCTTCGTGAACAACTCGCAGAAAAAAATCGCAGAAGAATTAATGAATTAACTGCACAGAGGCAGTTAGAAGAGCAGAAAATAGAATTGTTTAATAATTTTCTAAATTCATTATAGCACATATAGTGTAACTTTACAAATTATAAATAAATATAGTTTTAAAAAAACGGTAACATCGGAGAGTTCAAATGTCTAGTGGAGAAAATTTACACGAAATGGAAGTAGGCACATCACAATCCAATACTGCTGTCAATGCTGAGGCAAAGACAGGAGATTCAATGGATACTTCTATCGCTGGTTCTTATGAAGATCTTGGTGGTCCTACACCAGAGAATTATAAGTCTGATGACGATTCAGCAAAATTAAAAGAACCTACACTAAAAACTGTAAATGACGTTGTGAATAAAGGTGCTGGTAAGGCAGATCCAATGCCTGCTGGTGTAAAAGAAGAAGAAGAAGTTGAAGGAGAAGTGGTATCTGAAGAGGAAATCGAAACTGAAGAAGGAGCAACTGAAGTTGTTGCTGAACAGGAAGTAGAAGAATCTGCAGAAGAAGCATATAGCGTTGAAGAAGATGTGAATGCAATTCTTCAAACTGATGAAGAACTCTCCGAAGAGTTTAAAGAGAAAGCAAAGGTCGTATTCGAAGCAGCACTGAACACCAAAGTTTCCGAAATTAAGGAATCACTTGAAGTTCAGTATGCAGAAGCACTCACCGAAGAAGTTGCTGAAATTAAAGCAGCACTTACTGAGCGTGTAGATTCTTATCTTGAATATGTTTCTGATGAGTGGATTTCTGAAAATCAACTCTCAGTCGAGCAAGGTCTGAAAGAAGAACTCTCTGAGTCATTCATGTCAGGTCTGAAAAATCTATTTGAAGAACATTATGTATCAATCCCTGAAGAAAAATATGATGTACTTAATAGCATGGTAGAAAAACTTGATGAAATGGAATCAAAACTCAACGAGCAGATCGAAAAGAATGTATCATTAAACAAGCGCCTCGCAGAGTCGGTTGCTGATGGAATCTTTGGAGAAATTGCTGAGGGTCTTGCCCTGAGCCAGAAAGAGAAGCTCTCTTCACTTGCCGAAAGTGTTGAGTTTGGAAGTGAAAAAGAATATCGTGAAAAGTTAGTGGCATTGAAGGAATCTTATTTCCCTTCAAATACTGCTGCTCCACACACAAAAACTGAGACGCTGACCGAGGGTGCTGATGTTTCTTCTGAGATTTCTAATCCCAGAGTTGCATCATACGCTCAGATGCTGACCAGAATGTCCAAATCATGAAATTAACATTTAAACAAACACACTAAAAGAGGTAAACCGCAATGTTCCATTCCGAACATCTGCAGGATAAGTGGGCACCCCTTCTGGAGCACGAAGGTCTCGATAAAATCGCAGATCCTCACAGAAGAGCCGTCACAGCTGTCCTGCTCGAAAATCAAGAAAAATTCCTGCAAGAGCAAAATGCTTTTGCACAATCAGGTTCACTCCTGACTGAGGCACCAACTAACGCTGCTGGCACTGGTGGTTTCACTGGTGGTTCTGCTGAAGGTGGTCCTGTTGCAGGTTTCGACCCTGTACTGATCTCCTTGATCAGACGTTCAATGCCTAACTTGGTCGCTTATGACCTTGCAGGCGTTCAACCAATGTCTGGTCCTACTGGACTCATCTTCGCGATGCGTTCACGCTACACCAATCAGTCTGGTACAGAAGCACTGTTTGATGAAGCAGATACCGGATTCTCTGGTCAGAACGCTCAGGGAGATTTGGGTGTTGGTGCTCCTTATGCTGGCGCAACTGGCATTGGTAGTACTGATCAAGTAGGTTCTAATCCTGGTCTTCTTGGTACTGATGATTACAGTGTCGGTACTGGTATGAATACCGGTGATGCCGAGACTCTTGGCGAAGTTGAAGGCACTTCAGCATTTGCTGAGATGGCATTCAGCATCGAAAAAGTCACCGTGACCGCTAAGTCACGCGCACTGAAAGCTGAGTATTCACTTGAGCTTGCTCAAGATCTGAAGGCAATTCACGGTCTGAATGCAGAAGCAGAACTCGCTAACATCTTGTCTAGCGAAATTCTTGCTGAAATCAACCGCGAAGTCATCAGAACCATCTATAAGACCGCCGAACAAGGTGCTGCAACTAATGTTGCTAACCAAGGCGTATTTGACCTTGACGTTGATTCTAACGGTCGCTGGAGCGTTGAGAAGTTCAAAGGTCTCCTGTTCCAAATCGAGCGTGATGCTAACGCAATCGCACAAAGAACTCGTAGAGGAAAGGGCAACATCATTCTGTGTTCTGCAGACGTTGCTTCTGCACTGACCATGGCTGGTGTTCTTGACTACACCCCTGCACTCAATGCAAACCTGAACGTTGATGATACCGGCAACACCTTTGCTGGTACTCTCATGGGTAAGTATCGCGTCTACATCGATCCTTATTCTGCAAACGGTGCTGCCGCTCAGTACTATGTTGCTGGTTATAAAGGTTCTTCACCTTATGACGCAGGTATGTTCTACTGCCCATACGTTCCTCTCCAAATGGTTCGCGCCGTTGGTGAGAACAACTTCCAGCCCAAAATTGGATTTAAGACCCGCTACGGCATGGTCGCAAACCCATTCGCTGAAGGTAATGTTTCTAACCAGGGTCTTGGCAGACTTACTTCAAATAGCAACCGCTATTACAGAAGGGTTCAAGTCAAAAACCTTATGTGATCCATTAAGTACACATACTTTTCTAAGAGGGTTCTTCGGAACCCTCTTTTTTTGTCTAAATAATCAGAAAGAAAGATGGCAGAGAGATACGGTAATTATGGCACTAAACGACAAATAGAAAATAGAAATTTTTTATCGTCTGTTAAGTTTAAATTTACTTTAAACAGAGCACCAAAAGTGTCATTCTTAACAAATTCAGTAAATGTTCCTGGAATAGAGTTAGGTGTTGCTACTCAGTCAACGTACACCAACAACATTCCTATCCCAGGTGACATGATGCAATTTGATGATTTCACTATTAAATTTTTAGTTGATGAAGATTTACAGAATTACATGGAAATTCAGAATTGGATGAGGGGACTAGGATTTCCAGAATCTCTTCAGCAAATTTATGAATTTCAAAATTCAAATGAAGACTTTAGTCAACCAGATAAAAGTCAAATGAATTTATATTCAGATGGGACTTTGCTGATCAATACGAGTAGTGATAACTTAAAATATCAAATTTCATTTAGGAGAATGTTTCCTTATCGTTTATCTGAACTTAATTTTGATGCAACAAATACCGATGAGGAATACTTCACTGCAGAAGTCAATTTCAAGTATATGATGTATAATGTACTTGATTCAAAAGGAAATTACTTACCTAAGAGATACGACTAATTTATGGCAATTAATCTTGAAATTATTCAAAGTATGTGGGAAAAAGATTCTAAGATTGACATTGACAATTTACATACAGAATCTTTAAATATTCCTTCTTTACATGCAAAATACTTTGATTTATATAATAACATAATTCTTCTAAGAAAGAATGTTGATCAACAGAAAAGAAAAATAAGACATGAAAGACATCAGTTTTACTCTGGAAAAGCAGATCCTGATGTTTATATAGAAGAACCTTTCCAAAAAAAAGTTCGTGATAAAAATGACCTAGAAAGATATTTAAATGCTGATGATAAACTTTCCAGAGTTTCCTTAAAAGTTGAGTATTATGATGTAATGCTTAAATATCTAGAAGATATACTTAGACAAATACATAATAGAACATACCAAATTAAAAATTCCATAGATTTTATGAAATTTCAATCCGGTTTAGGTTAATGGAAGAACAATATTATATTTTAGAATTACCTATCAAAGCAATTCGATCAATTCATACAGGATTATCACAAGCAGTTCAGAAATGGTCTGGTGGTGATCCACAAGAGCAAGAAGATTTAATCGCTATGAGAGATAACTTCTATAGGATAATATTAGAATATCAGTTTGATAATATGAACTAAATACACATAACAGGTTTAATTATGTTATGTGTGATGTAAGAATACATAAAAAGAATGAGGTTTACATTAAGTTAGAATGTGAACCTCATATTTTATATGAACTACAAGAGTACTTTACATTTGAAGTTCCAGGGGCAAAGTTTATGCCTCAAATGAGAAGTAAATATTGGGACGGAATGATCCGTCTTCTTTCAATTCATACTGGAGAAATCTATGTTGGATTATTAGATAAAGTTATTTCAAAATTAAAAATTCACAATTACAGTTATGAGTTTGTAGAGAATAAATTTTATGGACTTCCATTTGAGATAAATGAAGAAATCTCAATGGAAGGTGTAAAAGATTACATGAATTCTATTTGTTCTTTTTCTCCCCGTAATTATCAAATTGAGGGAGTACATGGTGCTCTAAGGTATAATAGAAAATTATTGATAAGTCCCACTGCAAGTGGCAAATCTTTGATGATTTATTCTGTTGTACGATACTATGTGGATAAAGGTAAAAAAATTCTTTTAGTTGTTCCAACGACATCTCTAGTAGAGCAGATGTACAAAGATTTTGAGGATTACGGTTGGGATGCTGAGTCATACTGTCATAAAATTTATAGTGGAAGAGAGAAAACAAATGAACACCAAGTGACTATTACAACTTGGCAATCAATTTATAAGTTAGAGAAAAAGTTTTTTAATGATTACGAAGTAGTGATTGGTGATGAAGCACATTTATTTAAAAGTAAGTCTCTAATCAGCATCATGTCGAAGTTACACTCATGTAAGTATAGATTTGGGTTCACAGGTACTTTAGACGGCACACAGACGCATAAGTGGGTCTTAGAGGGAGTGTTTGGTCCATCATACAAGGTAACAAGAACAAAAGAGTTGATGGATAAGGGTCACATTTCTAAATTAGACATTCGATGTCTTACATTAAAACATAATCCTCAGATATTTGAAACTTTTGAAGATGAAGTACAATTTATTATAGGACATGAAAAGCGAAATAAATTTATTCGTAATCTTGTATTAGATTTAAGTGGAAATACTCTTGTACTCTTTGCAAGAATAGAAGGACATGGTGCTCCTTTATTTGAACTCATAAATAATGCAGTTCAAGAAAATAGAAAAGTTTTCTTTGTTCATGGTGGTGTAGATACTACTGAGAGAGAAAAAATAAGAGAAATTACTGAAAAAGAAAATAATGCTGTTATTATTGCTTCTTATGGAGTTTTCTCAACAGGAATTAATATTAAAAATCTACATAACGTAGTTTTTGCTTCCCCAAGTAAATCACGCATTCGTAATTTGCAGTCAATCGGTAGAGTACTAAGGAAAGGAACAAACAAAACCAAAGCAGTTCTTTATGATATTTCTGATGATTGTACTTATAATTCAAGAAAAAATTATACATTAAATCATTTTATAGAAAGAATCAAAATCTATAATGAAGAAAACTTTAACTATGAAATAATCCCTATTAACATAAAAGAATGAAGAAGATAAAAAATTTATTAAATAAAATATTTAATAAAAAAGAAGAAAAGAAAAAAACAATTTCAGAAACAGTTCTCTTTAGTGGAAAACCACTAGAAGAAGATTTTTATTCAACAGTCAAACTTAAAACTGGAGAAGAGATCTTTGCAAAAGTAATGGCATCAAAAGATGAAAATAAAACTATGTTACTTTTGAATTCTCCTATTACTGTTACTGAATTAAAAAATAGGAGAGGATTGAATGGTTACAAAATAGAACCTTGGCTAAAGACTACAAAAGATACTTTATTGATTATTGATACTAATGATGTTTTATCATTATCTGAAAATAATGATCTAGAAATGATTTCTATGTATGAGCAATTTAATCAATTCGGTGATAAAGAACAAATGCAGAAGACAGCATCAAGAAAGATGGGATATCTCTCTAGTGTGAATGATGCCAAGAGATCCTTAGAGAAGATCTTTAATGATAGCTAAGTAATCTCATCCAAACCTGACAAACAGATTATACACGTAAGCAGCAGGTGGTGTCAACTCTTGTTTATTCTGAGTACAGATGTTATAATATCTAGATAGTTGGATTAATAAATTTTATGATTAATGTTGGAACAATGCCTAAGAAAAAAAAATCAGAACATTATGTAAATAATAAAGAATTTCTTGCTTCTTTGATTGAATACAGAAATCTTGTAATGGCAGAAGCAGTTAAGGAAAATCCAGAGATTGCAATTGATCAATTAAAAAAGTGGAAAAGTCCTGATAAACCTCAAGTTCCGAGGTACATTGGAGATTGTTTTATTAAAATGGCAACTCACCTATCATACAAAACTAATTTTATCAACTACATCTTTATTGATGAGATGGTATCTGATGGAATTGAAAATTGTATTCAATGTGTATTAAATTTCAATCCAGATAAATCATCTAATCCTTTTGCATACTTCACACAAGTTATTACTTATGCTTTTTTGAGAAGAATTGCAAAAGAGAAAAGACAATTAGAAATTAAAAATAAAATTCTTGAAAAGACCGGTTTTAGTGAAGTCTTCTGTGATGACAACACTATTGACGGATCAAACTATTCAGATTATAATAGTATCAAAGAAAACGTTCACATCAAACTTCGTTATTGAATGAAAGTAGCGATTATTACCGACACTCATTATGGGTTTAAAAAAGGTTCTAAAGTATTTGAGGAGTACTTTGAGAACTTTTATAGATCTGTATTTTTCCCGACGCTGGAACAGTACGGGATAGATACAGTCATTCATATGGGCGATGCGTTTGATTCTCGCAAAAACATTGATTACTCAAGTCTTGAGTGGGCAAAAAGAGTTGTCTTTGATCCTTTGTCTAATTACAAGGTTCATCTTATGGTAGGCAATCATGATACTTACTATAAGAACACTAGTCAAGTTAATTCTCCAGAACTTCTTCTTAAGTCTTATTCTAACATTACGACTTATTCCTCACCAACAGAGGTTACTATTGGTGGATTAAATATCCTATTCTTACCTTGGATTAACGAAAACAATGAGACGCAATCTTTCAAACTTATTAAAAATACAACTTGCGAAATCGCGATGGGGCACCTTGAACTCAACGGATTTAGAGTTAATAAACAAATCGTCATGGACCATGGTCATGATGGCAAATTATATTCAAAGTTCACCAAAGTCTTCTCTGGTCACTACCACACTAGATCGGATGATAGAAGAATATTCTACTTGGGAAATCCATACGAAATGTTCTGGTCAGATGTTGGTGATAGGAGAGGATTCACCATCTTTGATACAGAAACTCTGGAACATTTTCCGGTAGATAATCCATACAGTATCTTTAAACTAGTTGATTATGTGGAAGATGGTATGGATAAAAAACAAGACTTTGAAAATAAAATTGTAAAAGTTGTTGTGAGAGAAAAGAAAAATCATCTCAAGTTTGAAAAATACTTAGAGTATCTTTATTCTCAAAATCCTGCTGAAGTTAAAATCGTTGAAAACTTCCAGGTAGTTGAAGGAGAAGAAATATTGGAAGACATTCAGTCTGAAAACACTCTTTCTATCTTGAATAGATATATCACTGAATCTGAAAATGAATTAGATAAATCAGTTCTAAAAAACATGATTCAAGAAGTTTATCGAGAGTCTTGCGAAGTGTTTTAAATGTTTATAATAACTATTGATGGAAAAGAAGAGGAAGGTGCATATTCCGTAAGAAATGAATTTGAAGAACAAGTTCTTTATATCTTCGAAGAAAATGATGATGCAACTCGTTTTGCTATGATGTTAGAAAATTCAGGTAGTCCAGAAATGAATGTAGTTGAAGTTGATAAAAAACTAATACTACAATTATGTGAACTGCACGGGCATAGTTACATAATTTTTGACTCTAATGATATTGTGATACCTCCAATCGAAAATGATACTGTTTAAAAAAATTAAATTTAAAAACTTTCTTTCTACTGGAAATCAATTTACTGAGATTGATTTTGATAAATCAAATACTACATTAATTGTTGGTGCGAATGGAGCAGGAAAGAGCACTGTTCTTGATGCACTGACTTTTTCTTTATTCGGAAAATCTTTTCGTGGAATTAATAAACCTCAATTAATTAATTCCACAAACGAAAAAGATTGTTTAGTTCAAATTGAGTTTTCAATTGGAACTATTGATTGGAAAATTTGTAGGGGAATCAAACCAGCAGTATTTGAAATTTATAAAAACGGAGAAGCATTAAACCAAGAAGCATCTTCAATTGATCAACAAAAGTGGATTGAGCAAAATGTTCTTAAGATGAACTATAAGTCATTTACTCAAGTGGTTATTCTTGGTAGTAGTAATTTTGTTCCATTTATGCAGCTTACTGCTGCAAGTCGAAGAGAAGTTATTGAAGATTTACTTGACATTAAAATCTTTTCTTCAATGACATCCATTGTGAAAGATAAGATTCGTTTTTTGAAAGAGCAAGTTAGAAGTATTGATCTCAAGAAAGAATCTTTTTCTGATAAGATTGAAATGCAAGAAACTTTTATTGAGGACATTGAAAAAAGGGGAAAGCAATCAATAAAAGATAAGGAAGATAAGATCACTGAACTTTGCGATGAAGAAACTGATCTTGGAGAAAAAGTAGAAAATCTTGGTTTTGAAATTGAAGACCTGAATAAAAAACTAGAATCTTACAAAGGAGCAAAAAATAAACTTCGTAAGTTAGGAAACCTTAAAGGAAAGATGACCCAGAAGGTAACAACGATTACCGAGGAGCATAGTTTCTTTAAGGAGAATACGGTATGCCCCACATGCACTCAAGATCTGGAAGAACAGTTTAGGTTAAATAAAATTAGTGAAGCCAAATCAAAGGCAAAAGAACTGCAAAATGCTTATAAAGAACTTGAGCAGGCAATACACAATGAAGAAGTCAGAGAAGATCATTTCCTTCAGATTTCCAAGGATGTTTCTAACTTAACGAATGGTATTTCTAAAAACAATTCTCGGATTACATCAATACATCGACAAATCAAAGATTTACAAAATGAAATTCAAAGAACTGCCGAAGACCTTGCAAATCGAAGTATTGAACATGAAAAGTTAGAAAGTTTTAGAAAAAGTCTTCAATCATTAACTGAAGACTTCTATAAACAAAAAGAAAACATTACTTACTATGATTACATTTATAGTCTTCTAAAAGACGGAGGTGTAAAAACAAAGATCATCAAAAAGTATCTTCCTCTGATTAATCAGCAGGTTAATAAGTATCTTCAGATGATGGATTTCTACATTAACTTTACTCTTGACGAAGAATTTAATGAAACAATTCAATCACCAATCCATGAAGATTTTTCGTATAGTTCATTCAGTGAAGGTGAAAAACAAAGAATAGACTTAGCTCTTCTTTTCACTTGGAGGGAAGTTGCTAAGTTTAAAAATTCAACTAGTACTAATCTGTTAATTCTTGATGAGGTATTTGATAGTTCTTTGGATGGATATGGTACAGATGAATTTCTTAAGATTATTCGTTATGTAGTTAAAGATGCTAATATATTCATTATCTCTCATAAGTCAGACTTACATGACAAATTCCAAAGTGTCATAAGGTTTGAGAAAGTCAAAGGTTTTTCCCGTATGGTGTCCTGATACATCAAAGAACAATGCAAGTCCCAAATTGGAAGCATCACTCCAAGAAGGAGCAAAAACGAAAATTGAAACCTCAGGCAATGCGTTCCCGAAAGGAAGCACTGAGACACTTCAAGAACCGTCACATGACCTCCCCCAAAAAGGGAGGTTCTTTTGTATGATGACTTTATTGTATAATGTCTATAAAGGAAATTAACTATGGGAATAGATGCTAAAATTTTTGTTCGTTATGTGGGAGAACCCCCAACACAAGAATGTCTTGATATATG
>Ga0181369_1000007_pt1 | contig 59494 bp, 44 predicted proteins | sample LowvirmetaG_8_FD_130088 | JGI IMG/M metagenome (GOLD analysis project Ga0181369, IMG submission 130088) | Marine viral communities from the Subarctic Pacific Ocean - Lowphox_04 viral metaG | ecosystem: Environmental > Aquatic > Marine > Oceanic | place: Subarctic Pacific Ocean | collected... | reverse complement strand
GGATTTATTGAAAACGAAAACAGCAAAGCCAACAACTTCATTGGAGATATTAAATTAATCACTACAAAACTCCAAGAGAGAAATTATGATTGTATTTTCCATCTAGCGGCGGAGGCTAGGATACAGCCTAGCTTCAAGAATCCTGAACTGTGGATGCAAACCAACGTTCAAGGCACTGTTGCAGTGTGTGAGTTTGCTAGGCGTTACAATACCAGAGTGGTGCTTGCTGGCTCTTCATCTTGTTATGGTGGCAAGTATAAAAACCCTTACACTTTCAGTAAAAAGCTTTCAGAAGAAGTCTGTGAGATGTACTCGAAAATTTATGGCCTATCAACAGTTATCGCTAGGTTCTTTAACGTTTACGGACCAAGAAACCCGCTGATCGGTGAGTTCACACCAGTGATTGCTAAATTTGAACAGCAATTCAAGAAGGGTCAACCTTTGACAGTTGTCGGAGACGGAGAACAGAGAAGGGACTTTACACATGTTCAAGACATTTGCGAGGGTCTTTATCTCATGTCTAAGAGTGACTGGAAAGCAGAAATATTTAATTTAGGAACAGGTAAAAATTATTCTCTCAACGAAGTGGCAAAAATGTTTGGTGATAACATCAAGCATATACCCGCAAGACCGGGAGAATCAAAAGAAACTCTGGCAGACACCAGAGATGCAAATGAAAAACTAGGCTGGAGAGCCAAAACTATTCTATCAGATTATATTAAGGAGATTACAAATGAATAACGAAATGACATTATCAGATCAGGCTATGGGATCGCTTATGATGGCCTTGCAAAAGTCCCTAATGGAACAGTCCGACATTGTTCCAGTTCTAAAGGGATTCCGATTTAAGCTTTCGGAGCAGGGACTTGTGGTGATGAACCCTCCGCTTGTGAAGCTTAACGAAGAAGAAGAAAGTTTGGCTGAATAATATGCCAAAGTATACTTATAGGTGCGATGTCTGTGGTGACCATCTCGAAAAAATCCATTCAATTTCTGAAAAGTTAGCTTTTTGCGAGTGTGGTAAAGAGGGTTCTTTAACTAGGGTTCCTTCTTTGCCTTTTTGTGTTTCCCACAAGAAGCAGAAAGCAGGAGAGGTTGTGAAGGAATTTATCGAAGATACAAAGCGAGAAGTGCAAGCGCAAAAAGAAGAAATGATGAGGGGGCTGGAGAATGACTGAGATATTCATACTTACTAGCTTGCTGATCGCTTCTGTCGGACTAAATGTTTTCTTTATCTGGTATGGAAGAAAGCTATTAAATGATTTATATTACATGTCCGACAACCTTGGTTCCCTAGTGGAGCAGGTGTTAGCTTTTTCAGCTCACTTGGTATCAGTCCATGAACTTGAAATGTTTTATGGCGATGACGTTCTTGGTGGATTAATTAATCACTCTAAAGATTTGATTGCAACACTGGAAGACTTCGTTGATATTGTTGCCCTTTTCGAAGGCAACGAAGACCTACTAGAGGAGGACGATCAAGATGTCGAGTGAGAAGAGACCTGTCCGTAGACGGCGTAGAAGAGGCACTGGGAAGAAGTATTTCACTGAAGTGCATGAGAAGGCTATCCTTGACTATGTGGCCACTAGAGACGTAAAAGAGCGCACATATCTATACACAAGATTTATCGGCCCAGTGTTTGATGAAATGGTTGATAAAATCGTTTTCACCTATAAGTTTACAACCCTCCCAAATATTGACTCTCTGAGAGAGGAGTGCAAGGTTTGGCTTATTACTATCCTAGACAAGTACGATGTGAACCGAGGCTCAAAAGCTTTCTCGTACTTCTCAGTTATCACTAAGAATTGGTTTATTCACAAGGTAAAGAAGCAAAGCAAGCGCACCAGAACAGAGATTGAGTTTATTGATCTTCCAAAAGATCTAGAATTAAAGTACATTTCAACAACCAACCCTTATCATAAAAAGCGCGAGCACTCTGAATTCTTTGACTTCCTCAAGAACGAGATTGATTCTTGGGAACACGATAAAATGAAGACAAACGAAGAAAAGGTTCTAAATGCTATCCGTATGTTGTTTGAAAGTGCCGAAGATATAGAAATTTTTAATAAGAAAGCTATTTATTTATATATGCGGGAGATCACAGGTCTTAATACGAAGCAAGTTGTTAATAACCTAAACAAGTTGCGTATCAAGTACCGTGTTTTCCGTGAGCGTTGGGATAAGGGCGACATATGAAAAAGCTGGACCACTACCTAGAAGAAGCAATCAAAAACATCCAAGACGATAGGGAAGTTACAAGAGAGCTTCTTGATGACGTTATTCGTTATATCAGTAAAGACGAAGAGCACCACAAGGTGGTGGGCCAAACTGCTGCCAAATATGTTGAAACCCTGCAACGGTCAAACGAGCAATTGGTGAAGGTGTCTAGTTTAATTTACAAGCAACAGGCTGGTGATACTGGTCTGTCAGACACTGATAGAGCCGAGATCTTTGATATGTTACAGGGAGGCTCAGAAGATGTCGCAGATTAAGCGCGGAGAGCTTAACGCTACAACACAAAGAAGGAAAGTCCCTACAGTCACTAGAGATCAGATTCAAGACAACGCTTCGGCTGTTTACAATGAATCTATCTCTAATTTAATGAATGAGGATATACTTCAAAGTCGCCTCAATTTTGATGCTCAAGTGCTTCTTTCTTTTAGTACACCAGAGAAAGACAGCTTATTATACAAATTGATTAAAGCTATTCTTCCTAGTGCCCAAAGAGGAACAGGGGTTAAAGAGGCTTTTTGCTTTTGTAGAGTTCCTGAAATCCACGGACATATACCAGATCCCAATTCTTATTCAGACCCGCTCAAAAGAATATCTTTTATTTTGATGCATCCTGTTCTGAAATATACCCCTGATTCAGATTCTGAGCCTGATCTTCCGGGGAAAAATTCAATTGTATCAGTCGCTTTTGATAATTTTTCTTACAGAAGTGGCAAGATAACTAATGTTATTTACGCTGCTCAGCAAGACGATTATACTCTGCTGGATTCCGCCGCAGGCGGCTCCCGAACAGCGCATGGTGAAGGCCCCACTGTGGGCGGTACTGCTTTAGAACCCGGTACTTCACCAACAAACAAAATAATCGAATATGAAGCAGCTATAGAGCCAGCCTACGGAACAACTTGGGTTTCTGACGAAATATCAGATATTAAATCAAGAGTGGATGGCGAGGCTACCCTTTGGTCAGGTAAACAGACAAATAGTTCAGGTATGCGATCTGTTTTAAATAAATATTTTAATGATAGCTCCGCGCCCAAGTTTGGCACAGGATTTATTACTACTGGAGATCCCAAAACATGGACCGCTTGGTCAGCGGCTTTTATTAGCTGGATTCTTAAAAATGCTGGTGAGTTCCCCGGTAGCTCCAAACACCGAGCCTACTGCCAAACAGCACTTGAGAATAGACAAACAGATGGAGGCCCGTGGCGTCTATATTCTTTAGTAAGAGAAAGAGTAGTTTTGCAAGTTGGAGATGTTTTGGTAAGGCCCCGTCCGGGTGATGATTTCGTCTCTCATGGAGATATTGTTTACCTTGTTAAAGATGGTATTGCTTATTTGGCAGGAGGTAATCTAAGCTCTACCGTTAAAAAAGGTATGACAATACCTTTGAATGCAGACGGAACTCCCATCAGCACGGGTCGATATTTAGTTGTTGTCAAAAAGAACGCTAGTGATAGAGACGCAACCTCCTCTCTATAATTTTAATATTAAGGTAAAACACTAAAAATGTCAAACAAAAAAACTTTAAGTCCATTTGAACATAAATTAGGAAATAATCCCGTTGCAGGGTTAGACAATACTAAGCTAGATGAAAAGCAGCCGAGATATGCACGGGCTGAAGCTGAAATTGTTTATCCAAAAGAAGTTCGAAATAATGCAAGAATCATTATTGGCAGAGATAGAAATGCAGACATTACTTCAGGATACGGTGGAAGAGGCCATACCATGTGCGGAGCAATTGACCTTGTGGTTGGTTTGCAAGGCTGGGATCCTGCCGAGGGCGGTAAATTTGACGAAGACGGAGAAACTTGGATTGGTGCTGAGGCTTCAAAAAACTTTGGAAGCATAGGCAAGGGACTCCCCGGTGATGCTGCAAGAATTTATATCTCTCAGAGAGCAGATATTGACCAATACTTTGATTTAGCTGAGGGTAATGTAGGAAACTCGGTAGCTGAATCTGCAATTGGCATGTGTGCCGATCAAATCAGAATTGTCGCTCGCAAAGGTATTAAGATTGTTTCTGGAACAACTGCCACAAGAAACTCACGAGGCGGCAAAATTAGAATTATACATGGAATTGATATTATTGCTGGTAACAAAGATGAAGATACTGGTAGAAAACTACCAACCGAAGCTCCTAGGAGACCAGTTCTGCAACCAATTCCAAAAGGCGAAAATCTTCAAGCAGCCCTTGAAACAATGATGGAAAGAATTGAAGGGCTTAATCATATGCTAACTTCTATCACTGTAAACATGCAAAAAATGGTATCTTTAGTTTTAGAACCCCGCACCGGGGCAAACGCTGGTGGGCCAGTTGTTGCTACTTTGACGGCAGGGATAGGAACCGCAACCACAATCATGACGGATCTTCAGAGACAGGCTGTTGATCTTGAAATTCAAAGGAAGGCGATTAATGCAGCAAAGGGAGACTTCTTAAATGTTTCTGGCTGCAAGTATATCAATAGTCGTCATAATAGGGTGAACTAAATGGGTAAAATTAGGAAGCCATCAGGCCGCGAATCATTAGAAGAGTTTGGAGTAGAAGGTCAAGGACTAGAGACAGAAGCCACTGATCAAACTCTTAGTATGCAGCAAGCTGCATCATCAACTTTTCCAAATGAAAACGAAAGACTCTCTCTAAGTCCTGAAAGTGACGGGCCAAGTAGTTTATTGACAGCTACAGGTGAAGATCTAGGTGATAAACACTCACAAACACTTGATCAATTTAAGTTTCTAGAGTGTGACCCGCTGCTACCCGGTGAAGAGCCCGAGCCCTGCCCAGTTTGTAGAGAAAATCCATTCGCGTATGTTCCAGATTGGGGATTGTTAGATAACGGCGATACATTTTTTAATGGAAAGAACTGTACTCAAAATGTTGTAATTACTGTAAACTCTCCTGTTCTAAATGGTGATCCCGGTCCAAACGTTGAAACTCTAAACTCTCAAGCTTTCCAAGAAGAATACAGAAGAAGAGGCATCAGGCTATTACTAGATTACTTTAATAAATCAGATGTCGCCACGGTCTATTACTACGTTCAGAAAGAAAACAGACCCGGACGTACAGCAGGCAGGGTTGTAGGTGGTATTTTAGGCTTCGCGTCGGCTGGCATCTTGCCAACAGTAGTAGGAGGCTTAATAGGGCAGGGTATTGGATCGGGCGTCACAGCAGGGCAAATACCTCAACCAAAGAAAGGATATGATCTAGAGTCTGAAGAAAGAGACGTTGTAGAAGAAATTCTTCCATACACAGATCTTGCTTTTAAAATTCCTCCACAAAGAAACGCGAGAACAAGAATCCTTGTTTCAATTCCTGTTGAATATCTAGACAGGGTGCCAAACAGACTTTTATCCCAACCAACAGCAAAGTTCCAAACTGATCTCGAAGTCACAATAGCAGGGAGAGACTTTTTCCCAATGGCTCGTCGCTTTAAGCGAGCTATGGCAACTTTCAAGAACAAGTATGATAGGTGGACTACTTTAGACGGCGGAAAGATTATTGAGCGTAATAACGCAGCCAGAGACCCATACGGCAATCCAGACGATACAGATGAAGTATATGTAAACTTGAGGCAAGAAGGCGAAAGGGTTCTTAACTTTGCTAAGCTAATTGAGCAAATGATTAAAGACGGTTCGGGCCTTACTTTCGAAGACCCTGCGACGTTCCGAGGCAACTTTAGCAATCAAAACTTAGAGAAGATTACATTCAAGTTTGATCTCAAGGACGATGGAGTTCAATTAGAAATAAAAGAAATTATTGTAAACAAGTTTGGCTGTCCAGATATTATTTTCTCCGAAACTAGCCAAGAAGAGTTCAAAACAGGACAATTATTTGTAAACAATATTACAGACAACAAATCACTGGACTCTAGACTACTTTTCTTTATTGGCGCACTGCCAGATATTGATACAGACTTGCAAGCTAGGGAGCAGCCACCGTGGTTGGAGTTTGTTGTTAAGTATCTCTATCCACAAGTAGAGGTTTTTTACGGCTCGAATCCAAACACAATGTTAAACGATCCCAATTCTTTACAATGTCTAGCGAACGCAGCTTTAGGCCCCGGCTTAAATCCAAATACTGATTTCCTAACAGACATTTTAAATTCTGCCTTAGATATTGGCTTAAACATCCCAGATGCCATAGTAGCTAACTTTAAAAATAAATCATGTATGTCTACGGAAGAACTGTTAGCAGAATATGAAAAGATTGATTCTGGTCGTGATGGGAAAGAGTATGCGGAGCAATATAGAAAGCAACTTCAAAGAATTAAGCAAATAGCAAGCTCAGAAAAAATAGCTATTCAAGATCCAACATTTGATATTATTATTGAAGAAATACAAAAGGCTGTTTCGCAGAACAAGAGGACTAATCAATTACAAGCGCAGAAGCTTGGTACTGCACAGGCAAAAGCAGGTGAAGACTTAACTAAGCGAAAAAACAGAAAGCAAGCACGAAAAGACAAAACAAACAAGATAACTGTAGAAGAGGTGTGGCAATCCATACTTAACAGACTTGGTGTGTGTGGGTTTTTGGATTTAATTCTTGCAACAGCAGATTGTGTTGCCAAGGGCCTTGGAGAAGAAACAGCTACTAAAGCTCTTACCGATGTGGCTTTTAACGCAATGGAAGATGTACACCTAGAGCGCATCTTCGTAGGACTACCACCAGAGCAACAAGAGGCAATCTTTAGTAACATTAGAAGTGAACTAGGCAGTGTTCCTGCTCCATGGGACATTGGGTATATCAATGGTCCCGGCATTACTTTTGCTGAGCTAAATGAAAGAAAAGAACAAAATAAACAAGAACGACGTGCAGATAGAGAACTAAGACAGTCAGATCCTGAAGCCTTTAGTGAGCAGCGCGAGCAGGATCGTGAAGCGCGTCGCGACGCACGACAACTAGAAAGGCAGAGTCAGATTGTGCCTACACCAACAGGTCCATCGTTTGGTGGGATTGAAATACCCGGAGCAGATCTACAATTTGGTAGCCAATCACCCGGCTCTGGTGATGCTCTTGGGACTTCTCTAGGTAACATTCAAAAGCAAATTGTTGACTCATACAGGGCAGCTTTGCTAGATGTTCTCGAAGTAGATCAGCTTTTGAACGAACTTAATAAACTTCCCGGTGCTCCCATTGTTGCAGGATTGATTGCGTCTGCCAAGTATAATCCATGCGCTGTACCACTACCCCTTCTCTCGTTCAGCCCTCGTTTGGATTCCTTTTTAAATACAATAGAAGCCGACCTGTGTAAGTGGGATGGCGATATAACTCTTCCTTGCCTAAACCCAATAGGAGTCAATGGCGAATTGACCTTCGTAGAGGGCCTTCTTAACTTGGCTAGAATACTTGGGCTTGCTATTTATGAAGCCCTAAAACAAGCAGCTCTAGCTATGACAATGGAAATCCTAAAGCGCATATTAGACAAGATTCTTAGCGTTGCTTGTGATTCAATTGCTACGCTTGGGGCCAATCTACTAGACTTGTTCTCAGGGTCCGATCACTTTAGAGACCTTCTGAAAGATAACTTATGCCCAGATGCAACAGATGACCAGTTGTTAGACGCACTCCAAGCCATTCTCGCCGCAGCATCAGGCCCCGACGCTACTTGTTTGGAAACCCTAACAAACGCTGAGATGAGCAGCTTTATTGATGACATTTCCTTGATGTTAACACAGGGTCAGGTAATTCAGCTTTTGACTGGAACAGCAAGCGAAGAAACTATGAGACTTGCTCTTGAGGTTGCGGCTACAAGTGATTCCGAATGTATCAGAGAGATTTTCTCCAATCCAGACGCTTTTGCTACCTTCTTCCCAGCTCTAGGCTTCTTTATTCCTAATCTAGATGAGCTTGTGGAGGTTCTAGCTCCGGGCGCTGGTAGCAGGAATACCTTCCCTTGCCCAGACGATATTGCTGATATTCTTGACGACCTTAGGTGTGATCTTCTAACAGAAAAAGGCTTAAGCCCTCAAGAATGCCGAGATCAAATTAATGATTTGAAGGATGAGGCGATTCAGGACTTGCAAGACTTGGCCGATATTTTGCAGAATGGCCCATTTGCTAACTTCCCGCCACTTGCGAGCGGCCCCGGTTGTCCTCCTGATGGATTTTACCCACAAATTGATCCATTAGTGGCGGATCTTAATGCTTCAATTTCTGAAACACTATTCCAAAAGCTGGAAGAGTCTCATTTAAGAGACTTAATGAGGCCAATAAACTTGGTTAACGGTAGAGGCGGTGTCCTAAACGCTGTTCTCGCAGATACTAGAGGTAGACCTTGGAAGCACCACAATTGGTTAGTTGGTTCATTTGGATCTCCTAACTCGCAAGACTTGGGGCTATTTGAGTTCTATTCTAACAATGCGATTAGAGAACCTTACAAAGGTCGCGCTGCCCCGGCAACGGATATTTACGGCAACAATTTACGCGGTAAAGATTTTGGTATTTCACTTGGCGGAAAGTCGTATGGAGGCTATCCTCCAACGGTTGGTGCATGGATGTGTAAGCAGCTAAGAGATTTAAATCCCTCTGTAAAGACTCAACTTTCTCCTGAAGGCTTTACATCTCCAAGTGAAGCGAGAGATGCTTGGCGTCAAGCCGACGCCATCAATCAAGATAGGATTCAACTAAGAATAAATTACCTAAATGCATTTTTCAATGAGTTTGAATTCGATGCAGGTGGACCTCTGGCAATCAAATCTCCACAAAAGTTTGCCACGGCAAAAAGCGAAATGCTTCAGGCTGCTAAAGATAAAATCTTTACCGGAGAAAGCTTGACAGACGACCCCCGAGCACCAGACACAAGTGGAAAGAATCGTGTCTGGAGAGTCCTAAACGGGAAAGACATAAGCGTTGCAGGCCAGTTGGTTGGTGGTAAAAAGCTTTCTAAATGGTCTACCGAGAATCGACGAGCAGCAGGCACAAACGGCCAAGACTTTGTTGACGCTTTTCCAGTTCGTGCCAAGCTAGAAGAATACCCAGACGTATCATCTTCTGATATTCAACTTAACTTCAGAGACTTTGGTGATGACCCCCAACAATCAGAGGGCTCTCCTCCTCCGAATCCTTTGTATAGTTTTGAGTTAAATTATGATTATAATTTATTTGATGAATCTGGAAAATTAAAAAGAGATAATGAGTACGCTGTTCGTGTAGATGTTACTTATAGTAGCCCTAGCGGCAAAACTCTATCTAGAAGACAACTCAGAAGAAACGGAGATGTTGAAATTCCGCCTTCAATTCTAGATGACCCAGATTACACTTATACAAAATTTGAAATTACATCCAAGGGCTCAGTAGACCAAGAAGTAGAGAATTATTTGGTTAACTTGGGAACTTACGGCAGTCCTTTGCAACAATTGCCCACTGAAGCAACAGTATTGGGTGCCCTTGTACCGGATCTTAAAGCATCTGACACAGATGTGACTGATTCATATCAGATTGAGTCTATGTATAAATTCTTTGTAAGAAGATTCCTTCAGGTATCAAGCGATCCTGAGAAGGTCAATCAGATTCTAGATGGAGATGATTTGATTCGTCGGTACTTCTCTGATCAAAGTAATGGAGCATACGATAAAGTATCTACAGGATTCTTAAAGAGGGTTTCCCAATCTATTGCTCTGGGACGGTCAGATATTCCTCTTGATAGAAGTAACGAAGACGAAGATTCCGGCTTCCTAGAGCCCCCAGAACCAGATATTGATCCAGTAGATAGTCAAAACAGGAGAGAAAGAGAAAAGGCCGCCAAGATTGCCCTCAACACAATATCCCCGGCATTCCAGTATGGCTACGATCCTTATCTAGAGCCAGTAATCGAATATTTGGATCCAGAAAAGTATGGTGGATTATTCGCCAGAAACTTGATTAAAGCAGGCGTTGATCCTGAGAGAGTTCCTAAACCATTTTATGTTCAAGAACAAGAGCTTGGTGGATGGCTCGATTTGGCCGCTAGATTGGTCCCTGAGGTCGATGGGTGTGAACCTGCTAGAGTACCCCTCTATAAGCTAGAAGATGTGTCTAAGAGGGCAGCAGAGCTTTGTGGGAAGCTTACACTAGATGACAGACTAAAATCTGATCCACTTTGTGCTCAAGAAGCTCCATATGATAAAATTCTTGAAAACGGGCCTGCTTCAAATATTGATGGAGCGATCCGTGCCATCGCTAGAATTTATATTGTTGATATATTTATCCGGGCGACACCGGCATTTATCATGTTTGCGATGACGGAAGAAAACTACGATGATCTCCTACCCGCTTATGTAGCTCAGAAAATTAAAGCCGGACTTGCTAGTGACGGTCGCCTCTTCAATGGTAGAGCCAGCGATACTTACTACTACCGAGTTATTGAGCAAGCTTACAATACAATTAGAAGAAAGATCGCGTCTGGCTTGCTAAATCCAGAAACAGATTTGACTGAGAAAGAGCGTGCTGCAAGGTTTGTTATTGAGCAAGAAATCCAAAACTTCTATGATGTCTTTGACGGAAAGGAAGAGGCCCTTTCTAGTGCAGCAATAACTAGCCAAAATTACATGAAGAGAGCACTGTCCACACCGGCAGCCAAGACAGCTATCGGTTTAGGTTATGGTTCAGCAAGTTTCAACAAGCTCAGAGCCAAGGCTGCAAAGGATACTGCATTTAGAGAGGTCATGAACAGAACTGAAGATCAAGCTTTGGTTTTCTTAGAAAGGTACATTCGAGAAGAATTTGAATCTCTACGCCAACTCTACCAAGACAACATTCGTTCTTTTGTTTATGATATTGATCACCTTTTCTTAATGAGCGATGCTTGGGTAAATGGTGGAGTGTTTGGAAGCGGACCTTTTGACGTCCAGTCAGATCCTAGCAATCCCGAAACTCATAACATTAAGGTTGGGTTACCGCCTTCAGTTCAGGACAGGATTAATGAACTTGAGTCTGTCGGCCCCGCTGGTTCTCCATTTGCCACTGCCCTCAAGACAGTTTACGAAGAGTCAAACAGGAATTGGCCTTTTGTTCTAGAAAGATATATAAAGATTGAAGACAAGCTTGAGCCATCAGCCGACATTTCTGGCCGTTCAGAGAATCTGTATAACATTGTGAATATAGAAGACTGGGACGATTTTGTTCGAGCAAAGAAGGCTGAAGGACTCTCAGGTGACATCTCAAAACTTTGGGGAGAACCTTCAAACAATGGCCAAACTACAAAGATTGAAGACCATGTTCACACTTACGAAATTGATGAAAATGGTAACGGAGTAACTTCTGCACACATTGACATTAGTGGCGCTGAGCACTACCACATTATTAAAGACGGTGTTCTTGAGAGAGCTAACCTAAATAGCGATGATGACGGCCACCGTCATGAAATAGAAGTGACAGGTTGGAGGTTTGGTTTGCGCTTGTCTTATAAGTTTGAAGACGACCAAAGAGAAGTTTTTGAAGAGATTATGAATACAATTTCTGCCGATAAATCTCTATTGGACAAGTCTTACATTTTAGACAGCCCAGAGGGACCAAAATATATTATTCCAATTGCTTCAGCAGAACTACCAATTCCAGACCAAGAGTTTACACTTTTTGATCCAGAATCTTACGATGTATATTGCTTAATCAAAGAACTAATTAAGACTGTGGAATATAAAGCTTGGTTTAGATATATGTTCCCGCTATCTCGATTTACTTCCTTGATGGCTATTTATATATCTGAAGGCTTCTTTGCTTCACTTGGAACCCCCGGATACCCGGCAGATGGCGGCGATATGTGGGAAGTTGCAGGAGGCAAGAAGTCAATTGGTCCAACATTCAGAAAGTGGGCCAGAGGAGACGATGATGTATATGATAAAACTAGGGATGATGCAAGAGACATCTTTACTTCCCTGTATGATTCAGCAGCATCTATTGACTTCAAGGAAGAAAATAATTACAACCACAGATCAAGACCTGATTCTGTCCGTGAGGCCCTGCGACCTCTTCTCAACTTTGAAGATGGTTTGCGATGGTGGCAACGCGGCAGAAGGCTTAAGAATAGACCGTTTGACCAAGACGGCGACGAATGTCCAGATGAATAGGGGGACTTTATATGTCTGAAGGATTAGGAGTAAAATTACCACTTTTTGTTGATCTTGTCGATGGCGCATATGGTCTTCACAAAGATTTGGAAGCACTTGCTCAGCAAAATCTTAAAACAATAATTTTAACAGCACCCGGCGAAAGAATTATGATTCCAGACTTCGGCGTTGGTGTTCGGAACTATTTATTTGAACAAAATTCTCAAGGCACTCAAGATACAATCAGAAGGGCTATCCGAGATCAGGTTGCAAAATACGCTCCTTATATCGTAATTGACGAACTAAATGTTTCTAGCCCGCCTGTTGTCGGCGGCCTTCCAAACGAGACAGAACAGAATAGATTAAATATTTATATAAGATTCCGTGTGCCGGGTGCTAACATTGTATCTAATTTATCAATACCAGTAGAAATATAATAGATAAATACTAATTACTGATGGAGATCCTTAAATGGCTAAAAGAAACGTCCCGATAAAATATACAAGCAGAGATTTTGACTCAATTCGTGAAGATCTAGTTGATTACGCTAAGCGATATTATCCTGACACCTTTAAGGACTTTACTGAAGCTTCTTTTGGCTCTTTAATGCTCGATACTGTCTCCTACGTTGGCGACATTATGTCATTCTATTTGGATTATCAAGTTAATGAGTCTTTCCTTGATACATCAGTTGAATATGACAATATTATTAGAATTGCTAAGCAGATGGGTTATAAGTTCAAGGGCTCTCCGTCTACGACCGGAATGGTTAGTATCTACGCGATAATCCCAGCGAACACAACCGGATTGGGTCCAGATATTAGATACATGCCAATCCTTAAGAGAAATACGATTTTATCAAGTGCAGGCGCTAGTTTTATTCTTACAGAAGACGTAAGATTTGATGATCCAAACAACGAAACAGTTGCCGCGAGACAAGATGCTAATGGCGTACCTACAAGCTACGCAGTTAAAGCTGTTGGCCAAGTTATCTCAGGACGTTTCGGTGTAGAGACCGTTTCTGTTGGAACTTTTGAAAGATTTAAAAAAGTACAATTAAACGTTAGCAATATTGTAGAGGTTGTTAGTGTCTTTGACGCTGAAGGTAACGAATACTTCGAAGTAGATTACTTGACTCACGATGTTGTATACAAATCAATACCTAACAGAGACGAAAATACTAGGGACAATGCTCCTTCTATTATCCGTCCGTTTATCGCCGCAAGAAGATTCACAACTGAAAAAACTAGAAACTCTGTTACATTACAATTTGGTTACGGGTCCGAGACCGAAGTTACCACCCCCTCCATGGCTGAGCCATCTAATGTTGTTCTTCAGAGATTCGCTAAAGATTATGTTAGTGACACATCTTTTGATCCTTCCGACCTTGTAGGTACGGATAAGTTAGGCATCGGGCCTGCCGACACCATTCTTACCATAACATACAGATCAAACAACACGGAGTCAGCCAACGCAGCCATTGGCGCTGTTAATAAAATAGTTACTCCACAATTTGAGTTTAATGATCCAACTATTGCAGGTACAACTGCGGCGACAACGGTCATAACAAGTCTTGAGTGTTACAACGAGGAGCCTATTGTTGGATCAGTTCGAAATCCTGATGTTGAAGAGATCAGAATGCAGGCTATGAATCTGTTTCCAACGCAAAACAGAGCAGTTACCTCTACTGATTATGAAGCGATTACTTACGCTATGCCATCGCATTTCGGCGCTGTCAAGCGTTGTAGAGTGGTCAGAGACCAAGATTCTCTAAAAAGAAATCTAAATATGTATGTGATCTCAGAAGACGCAACGGGTAAGCTCATCCAGTCTAATTCTGCTCTCAAGGATAATTTGAAAGTCTGGTTGAACCGATATAGAATGATCAATGACACAGTTGATATTTTAAACGCCAAGATTGTTAATATTGGAATAGAATTTGAAGTTGTTTCCAGTGAGGATGTCAACAGATTTGAAGTTCTTGATAATGCAACGCAGGCCCTTATAAATAAGTTCAATAAAACAATGTATATTGGCGAAAGATTCTATGTTACAGACGTATTTACTGAGCTAAATAAGGTACGAGGCGTTGTAGATACGGTCAACGTAAAACTAGTTAATAAGTCGGGCGGAAATTATTCCCAATCAACATTTAATATAGACAAGTACATGTCACTTGATGGGCGTTACCTCTCTGTTCCAGATAACGTAATTCTAGAAATCAAGTTTCCTACTATTGACATAAGAGGAACTGTTAAATAATGGCTATTAAAAGATACTTTGCTATAAAAGACAACACTATAACAAACGCTTTTAAAGAGAACCTTACTTCACGCGCAACAACCTCCAACATGGGTGCGTCAGATATTCTAGAAGTATTCTCAATTTACGGTCAAGCTAATTCGGCTTCTTCTGAGCTTTCTCGCGTTCTGGTAGAATTTGATACCTCAGAGCTTTCCACGGATAGAACTAATAATGTTTTACCAGCTTCAGGCAATGTTTCTTTTTACCTTAAGCTATCTAATGCCCCGCATGGGCAAACTTTGCCCAAGTCTTTCACCCTAATGGCACAGCCTGTTTCAGCTTCTTGGAACGAGGGCACCGGGCTTGATATGGAGTTATACAAAGATATTGGCAAATCTAACTGGGTTTCAGCAAGTTCAACAGCAGCATGGACAACCGCAGGCGGAGATTACTTAACGGGATCAGTATCCCAGCCACTTAGATACGTTAAATCACAAGCTTTTGATGATGGGACTGAAGATCTTGAGATAGATGTTTCTGTTATCGTAGAAGATTGGTTGGCTGGTACTATTGATAATTATGGATTTGGCATCTTTTTAACTTCATCTCTTGAAGAGGCTGCTCGATCTTACTACACTAAAAAGTTTTTTGCACGAGGTACAGAGTTCCATTTCAAAAAGCCTGTATTAGAAGCACGCTGGAACTCATCTATCGAAGATGATAGAGGAAACTTCTACTATTCCAGCTCTCTCGCAACCGCCGCAGAAAACTTAAATACAATTTATTTTTACAATTACTTCAGAGGCCGTCTAAGAAATATTCCTTCAATAGGTACAGGTAATATTTATGTGAGTTTCTTTTCAGGGTCCGCCGACGATACAGCGCCCTCTGGAAGTGCTATCACTTTGGTGGCAGACGGAACACACGTCCGGTCAGCGTTGCAAACTGTGGTTACAGGAGGCTACGTCTCAACAGGCATTTATTCAGCCTCAGTGGCCCTTACAGCAGCCGCAACGCCAATCGAGACACTGTACGACGTCTGGCATAACGGAGACCTTACAACGCAGTTCCAGACCGGCACAATCAGTCCTGAAGTATTAGCTAATTCTTTGACAGCACCAGATGATGAATACGTCATCTCAATAACAAATCTTAAAGAAGCTTATCGTCCAGATGAGACAGCACGTTTTAGATTATTCACGAGACAAAAAGATTGGAATCCCACTATTTATACTAGAGCGGTAGCCACACCAGAGGTATATATCGTTGAGAGTGGATCCTATGAAATTTATCGAGTTGTTGATGATCTCAAAGTCATTCCATATGGTACAGGGAGCGATAATCACACTATTCTCTCCTATGACGCATCAGGCTCCTATTTTGATTTGGACATGGGAATGTTAGAGTCCGGGTACATGTACGGAATTAATTTTGCTTTCTACAATCAAGATATAGGAGAATGGGTGGAGCAACCAGACGCTTTTAAATTCAAGGTTGAAACCAAGAGGCAGAGTTAGTAATGAGCATTAAGAAGCTTTTTGACAAAAACAAGCCAAGTGCGGTTCTTGTCTCCACAAATCTTGAAGAAGAAGTTGTAAAAAATGCACCTGAATTAGAATCTGCCGATAATGTTCGAGAGCAGATCGAGCGAATCAATCGCTTTATACCTCAGGTAGATTTTTCAAAACCAGAGAACTTTGCCCGCTATGGCTCAGCACAGCAGTATTATGAAGATACTATCTCAAGAATTATTAGAGAGTATCCATATGATGGCTCAGAAGAAGAGATCACTCGCTTCCAAAACGAATCAAACTACATTGACAAGTACGTTTTTGATTCGAGATACCCAAGAACAACTGGTTATGCTATTTTTTCTGCCAACGGTTGGGGAGCACAATCAAGTGTAGCCGATGGTTATGGTAGATCGTCAAACCCAGAATATATTGAATTAAAAGGTGGTCCAAATACTGCATCCGGTGGAATGCCAACAGGTAAGCTACATCAGAAGTTTACTGGCTCAAACTACTATGACACAGATATTTACAACACTGAAGGAACTCTTGCACTAGGAAGAGTAGGCTCAAGAGAATCAAATCTAAAGTTTGACTGGACAACAGGACAGACAGTTGAGTTTTGGCTGAAAAAAGACGAGTTTATTCCAAGTCTTACTGAAAAAGAGGTTCTTTTTGATCTATGGAACGGAGAAGATTCTGGTAGTGTATCTTACGGAAGACTGACGGTTTTCTTAACTGCTTCTTCTACCCCGCTAAGATTAAACATAATGTCCGGTACAACTGGGTTTGCCAATGTTAACTTGGACACCGGGTTGACAGACAGTACATTGGCCGATGGCGCTTGGCGTCATTACGCAATCAGTTTTAAGAATACCTCTGGCACTTCCGCACTTAAAGTTTATGTTGATGGTACTTCTGTTAGTTCTCTAGAAAGTGCCCTAGATATACAGGAAGTTACTGGTGCGCTCCGAGCCCGCATTGGTGCTCTTATAACAAGCCCAAGTGGTTCCTCCGCAGTTGCAGGTGCAGGAAAGCTTTCTGGATCATTAGATGAGTTCAGATACTGGAAGTCTCTGAGAACTGAAAAGCAGATTCAAGAGAACTATTGGACACAGGTCCGAGGTGGAACTAACAACGAAATTGCAAACGCAGAACTTGGCGTTTATTACAAGTTCAATGAAGGGATTACAGGTGTTTCTTCCACTGACTCAACTGTTTTGGATTACTCTGGCCGCATTACGAACGGAACTTGGACAGGATACGCTTCTGGTGCTAGATCAACCGGGTCTGCTATAAATGAGGCAACATCGGTTACTGCTGGCACAGTTGAGTATCGAGACCCTATTATTTATGATTTTCACCCAGACGTTCAGACTCTAAGAACAGAGCTTGAAGTTACTGGAAGTATCCATGACTTCGAAAACCAAGCAAGTATCAAAGACTCTCTTCCAAGTTGGATGGTTGACGAGGATGAGACGAAAGGCAACGGAGACCTCAAGAAATTAACTCAGATTGTGGGTTCTTATTTTGATACCTTGCAGCTTCAAGTTGAAAGGCTTCCTAACTTAACGGATACAACTTATGATAGTGCAAGTGTCAAGCCTCTTCCATTTGCCCAAAGGTTATTAACATCAAAAGGTCTAGCAGCTCCTGAGATTTTTGTTGATGCTACACTTTTAGAATACTTTGGGAATAGGTCATCAGACGAAGCTTACTCAATTGACATTCATGAAGTTAAGAACTTAATTTACCAAAACATTTACAACAACCTCAGCTATATCTACAAGTCCAAGGGAACTGAAAAGGCTTTCAGAAACCTCATCCGTTGTTACGGCATTGGAGACGAGATTGTAAAATTCAATGCATACGGCAACAACACAGAATTCAAATTTGAGGACACTTTCTATGACACCACAACACGAAAGAACTATGTGGATTTTAACTCTCCAGACCGTTTTGGCGGCATCGTTTATCAAAGTTCTTCACTTAATAATGCCAACACAACAGATGTAACTTATATCTCTGGTACAAATGCTAACTTTGCAACAACTACCGAGATTGAAGTTATATTCCCAAGAAAGTTTGACAGATCAAATGAACAGCATTTTGATACTAACTTTCTCAGTTCTTCTATCTTTGGCCACCACGCGGCTGCGTCAAGCCATTCTGACTTTAACTTCACTGCTGCTACTGCACAAGATAGAAACTTCCAGCTTTACGCAGTAAGAACAAACTACGAATCAAAAGACGTTTTCTTTGTTCTTAAAGACCGAGCAGGTAATTTTACACTAACTTCGGATGTTTATAGCAATGTGTATGATAATCAAAAGTGGAACTTTGCTGTCAGGATAAAAGACAAGTTCTGGCCATACTCAAACGGGATCACTGGCTCTGGCGTGACCGGTGACGGAGTTCTAGAGTGGTATGGCATAAATATGGAGTATGGTGTAGTCAAGAACCGCTTCGAGCTTTCAACGACTGGGCTACACAACGGTTACCTAAGCAGCAGAAGAAGATATTATGTTGGAGCAGACAGAACTAACTTTAGTGGCTCAGTGATAACTAACTCTGATGTTAGAGTGTCTTCGCTTCGACACTACCTTGGCTACCTAGATAATTCTGTTATTGAAGCCCATGCTAGAGATCCAGAGAATATTGGAACAAAGAATCCATCAAGAAATATTCTTTTCGGAACAAATACCACATCTACAGGCGAAGTCAATGTTTATATTCCAGAGGCGGCGTCACTTGCCCTAAACTGGGATTATTCACAAGTAACTGCATCTAACGCCTCAGGCGAGTTTGCTGTTAATGATGCTTCTTCGGGCTCTGTCAGCTTAAGAGACAGATACCCAAATGCAACTGATGTATCGCACATCTTGGCTAACCAGTACGCAGGTGTTGGTTACTTCCCCGATGCTGTATCTTCTACCGGAGTAATCAATAAAGAATTTATTCCAACAGCTAAGACAAGACTCCCAGAGGTTGTCAATACTGCCGATTCTGTCAACGTGATGACAGGGGACGACGAATTCTTCCCAAGAGACGCAGCTATTTCTCAAATGTTCTTTGCTTTCGAAAAGAGTATGTATGGTGTCATTTCGCAAGAAATGGTTGATATGTTTGGTACAATTGTTGACTTCAACAATCTTATCGGGGATATGGTCCACAAGTACAGAGATAACTACAAGGGTCTTGACAAGCTTCGCAACCTTTTCTTTGAAAAGGTCGATAACAACCCAGATCTTGATAAATTTATTGACTTCTACAAGTGGATTGATCAATCACTTGCTATTTTCTTGCAACAACTTGTTCCAGCTTCAGCCGATGTTAGCGACGAAATTCGAGTTATGATTGAAGACCACATTCTTGGTAGGTCCAAGTACCGACATCAGTACCCTCTCCTTGACTACAAGGGCAACCAGAGATTTGGTGGCGATGAAGCTAAGCTAGAAGCTCGTGTACAGAGAATTGAAGAGTTGACTTATAGCTGGGAGTTTGGCCATGCTCCACTTAATGATAGTCAGGACACAAATGCAAAATGGTGGAAAGAGCGAGCTAAGCGAGATAATGCCACTTTTGCAACTCCTGCGGCTATTGACAGCGCGAGACAATCAATAAACGATATTATTCTTAGCTTCAACTCTGCTTCAGCAGAAACATTCGTTGGCTCATCTGGCAACTACGAAGGTTCAACTTACGCCCTACGCCGATTTGCTCAGCCTGTACGCATTACTCCAAGCATATCCCCAGAGATCAAGGGTGGTTACAACTACCCAAGAGGACAAAAGCCTGATGCCATATTCTCTATTCTTAGAAATTCTAAGGGCCTTAAAACTAGAATTATTGGTGGAACGCCAGATATAGCTACGCCAGAATTGCGACCAGTATTGAAACAAGAAAAGAGAAGAGTCGCTATTTCACCATCTGAAAACACTACCAGCACAACAAATCTTCCAGATAATATTGAAGGCTCAAAGTATGTTATGCCATTTGTGCCATTTAGTTCTTCGGCGCAGACAGAAAATGGTTACTCGAAAGAAGCTGCTAGTCATACAAGGGACACTGATGGTATCCCGCTTCTTAAAAATAATGCTGAACTAGCAGGGTGGCATAATGACTCTTATGGAGATTCTTACGAGATTCCAATGCAAGGGCCGTTTACTGAAAAACATGTTGGTGGCCATCGCCATAGGCACGTTGATGTAAATCGAGGTTCTGATACTGCCACAACAAGACCCGAAGCTTATGGTTTATTCAGGGAAAACACCCAAACACTATTCTTTATTCCCGAGTCAGATGCAAGTGTTGGTATTGAAACAGAAACCTCAAGCCGTCCACAATATCGCCGTGATCAGATTGCTAAGCGTCCTGTAAGCATTAAAAATATTAAACACACAACAGCTTCAAACGGCACAGTTGCAATGGGCAACTACAATGAAGTATACGAGTTCGTGCAAACATCAGATCGCAGTCTCAATAATAGCGCGTTTGTTAAAGCAGAAGGCTTTGGTTCAGCAAGTATTCTCTCAACAGCCATCACTGGTGTGGTTGACTATACAAAGCCAACCAGAGACGCTTACAAGCATGTTATTGTCGAACGCTTCTCTGCCCCCGGTGGCCCTGAGACATCTGGAGACAACCAAGGTGGTGCAGGTTTAGACCTTCCATCTGCTCAGTTCTCACCTTATAATAACCTTAATTACAGAAACCTTACTGTTCGACAGCCTTTGCAAACTCTTCTTACAGAGCGGAGTGAACAGTTTGGTATAAGATCAGGCTCTTCAGTATCTGCTCTAGATTACACTGTTGACGCATCTTATCACAAGGTTAACAGAAACCCACTCAAGAGGCTCGAATTGAGTGCTTCTTCTCAGACTGTTGCCCTAACTGCATCAACTTTTGATAACTACTACGTCCAACATATGATTCCAAGATCAGATTATCAATACGCTTGGATTACTGCTTCTTATATTTCTTCAAATACAAATATTTACGGATACTTCCCTTATGATGGGCATGTCTCTACGTCTGCTGGCCTTGTCGGAGCTATAAACTTTGCAAGCGCCAGTGATGTAGGTTCATTCGCGATCTTCAGTTCAAATGCTATCAAGACTAATGGCGAGGTAAGACTTCCCTCTATTAAAAATCCAAATTGGGAACACGCTTCAGGCATCTCTAGTGGAAGTTTTGTTCCTACAGACTTTGCGGGCCTAAATTCTAATATTATTGAAAAGATTGATCCAGCCGAGCAAACCACTGGCTTTAATCTTAATCTTAGCACCTTAAGATATTACAACCACTCAGATATTTCAAAACTTGGTTCTAAGACTACTGTTCTCCACGGCGGATTCATTGAGTTGTTTAGTCCCGGTACACAGGTCACAGGCACATATAGTGATATTGGATCTTTCAGGGCTATTGCATTAAATCAAATCATTTCACATCGTCAAGGCCCCTATGGTTACCCAACTTGGAAGCAAATTCGAGTAGGCCAAGGCCCACTAGGAAGATTTTACCGCAATAATAATATCTATAGTCATACTCCCGATGGAGGCGATACTATTAACGTCCCAGTAGTAGGGGGCACAACACAGGTCCGAGGAAGATACGGTGCAACTCTACAAATTTCTCAATCAGTTGCGACAACAAGATTTAGACCCCTTGTTCACGAACTACAGATTAAAACTGGCAAAACTAGAAGAGGCCGAGACAAGGTAAGCACTGTTGTTATTGAATCCACTTTTGGAAACTCATTAACTACTTTTGATAATGAAGAATTTGCAAATGCAATTAACTTGAATTCAAATATTGAAGACACTGCTTATGAGCAGATTAAAGGTCTTTATCTTGAGGGTGCTTTAGACGATCCGGCCAGCCCAGTTGTTGCTGTAAATAAGATTGTTTACTCAGAAGTTGTTTACCCTTCAAATGAAAACATGGGCACAAATAAGGTTCGAGGTAGAACTAACTACTATAATGACTTCTGGCGCGATGACCGACTAGAAAGAAACAAGAACAGATATGTTCTATATCGTCATAACAAAGGTTTCGGATACCCAGTAGATGACTTTACAACCAATGGAGCTAAAAGTGCGCTCTTCGAAAAAATAAGAAACTCAATGGGTGTCACCCCCGGACAGAGTATTTGGGTTTTGGATGCTATTGAAGATTTCGCCACCGAGGCACAGCCTAAAGCTTACGGAGGTCTTTTCGGTGCTGGAACTTATCCAAACAATCCGGGCAACAATGAAGACGGGCACAAATCTGGCGAACTACAAAACATGTACGTTCACTTCACACAAAGACAAAACCCTAACAGCAACCCTCTTGGTCCAGATTACGGAAATCTAAACAAACAAAAAGGTATCCTGTACGCTAGAAAGCATATTATGCCTTTTAGCAGCTCTGTCACGCCGCCTTGGCAAATGAGAGATCAAATACCAATTACTTCTAGTGTTCTAGACAGTAGGTTGTTGCCGACAGCTTCTGTTGGCCGAGGCACCGCTTTCTGGGATGCGCCAACTCTTGCAGGCAAGTATGAGGGCGGCGGCGACCGACGCCTAGATGCAGAAGGTAATCTTTCTGGTTCCGCCCCTCCTGATTTTATTAAAGAGGAAAGAAAGCCGTTTTATGACAGGTACGATGACTTCTTTGCGGACATCAAGGCACTTGGCCAAGGATATTCAGTTCTTCCTGAATTTAGAATCTCTGATCATCTCGATTTTTACGATATGAGAGATAATGACTTCTTAGTTGAAAACGAAAGAATGCTAAGAATTGTCGGCACACCGACTGGAAATGTTTCTTTGGCCCAAGATGGAACCTCTGTTCCCGGTAACAGTAAAGACGATAGTTTCTTCACTGTCTTTACAAATTCAGATTTCATGAAATATTTTGAAGTTATTCGTGACGACCACGAAGACTTCGCAGCCCCTAACTCAATCAAGCTTAAGTGCAAAGCTGTTAAGAAGTTTGTTCCATACAACGGATTTTACCCTGCCGAGCGAACTAGGTTGTTAGCTCAAAGATTCTCAGGCTCTGTTGGACAATACTTGAACTTCACATTAGATAATGCAAATGCAGAGAAGGCCAAGCAAAACATCTTTAACAAGCCATTTTTCTCCCCCGGCATTCTTTTCAACACAATCAAGTCAGGGCTTGCTGTAGACTATCCGATTATGACTGGGGCATACGATGTGGCTCCTTTGTATGGTTTGGAAAGTAATGCTACTGAGAGATATGCAACAACAGCTTCATTCGCAATTTATTCAAACTCAACAAAACAATCTAAAACTGGCCTTGGGGCCGGAGTCATTCGCCCAGAAGCTAGTGGAGTATCGCACGCTGATGGTTGGGACTATCGTGTTCCATTTGAAGCCCTTGTAGAACCAGAAAGATACCTTGCAGGTGTAAATATAGTTAATGACGAGCCCTCTAAGTTTGGAATACTTTCTGCCACTGCTTCTTGGGATGGGCAGTTGGTTAACAGAAAATACAACAATATGATGCATAACTTCTTGGCAGAATCAATTGACTTCTTCTTGAGAAAGGGCGAATGCACCAAGCTTGTTTCTAAGCCCTCAGGTCAGTGGAAGCCAATGATTCCGGGCCAGCCTTATGGTATGAGAATTAAAATGTACCGGAGTACAACAGGTGCCAAGCCGCCAACAGGTTCGTGGGGCGAGTATTCAATACCTCAGAATTTATCAGGAACAGTGAATACTAACTTCACCATGTACAGCCGACCTTCTGCTTTTGGTCCTCCCGTAGCAGTGCATTCTGGGTCTGCAACAGACGGTCTAGATGGGTACTACAACACTGGTTCCAGTGAGTTCTCGCCTGTTAACGCAGTCTATGCCTCACACACGCCACCGTATTACGACGGCGAAGCTTGGATTGATATTGTTTTCTATCCAAGTGCAAGCATTTCTACAACTGCTCTCAATGCTTCTGGTGAATTCGTTCCTACGCTTAACGATCTGCACACAATTGCAAGAATTGGAACAGATGACCAGACGGGCGACCGTGATAATCCGGGTGGCGGACCAAACAGTGTGTTTGGGAACGAGGGCTCCAACGATGCCAGAATTGGACTTCAAGGAACCTACATTAGAAAATGGCGCTTTGACCAAGAAGCCCTTTCCCCGTATGCTGGAAGTAGTTACTTCCAAACAGCCTCTGAGTATGGTCCAATGGCTGGCCCATGGGCAAATGCTTGGGCGATGCAAGCCGATGCAAGTTTAAACCTTTTTGAGAAGCAAGGTAGAAGATGGAAGATCCAAACTAAGTTCGAGACTCCAATGCTGAACTTCAACTACCTTACTGATTCTGATATTACTCAAGTTGCTTCTAGTGAGACTATATCAAATGGAGGAGCCAACTCTGTTATTCCTCGTGGCATGTGGCACCAGTTCGGAAGATTGCCTCTGGATGACGAAGGTGTTTACATTCAAGTAACAGATATTCCATCTAACTGGCTTGAAAACCATCCATCAAGCTCCATTGTTAACGATCCATCTGGCTTGTTCGACTTCCGCAATAGAATCTCTACAGGGTCCGCCACGGACTTTACAAGTGCTGAGGTGGAAAACATTAGATCTTCTCTGCAAGGATATAGAATCCCAATTGACGGAGCAGGCAAAGACCTTCTTGGCACAGACGACGGAAGTACACATACTACGCCTAAGCCCCTTTCTCTTGTAGACATCTGCGGATTCGATACAGAGCCTGTTAAGGTTGGTAGAATGAGAAACAAGAAGAGAATTAGTGAAGCAATTGTAGCCGTTCCTTTCGTCGAAGAAGAAGGCGAGAGAAAGTTCTTCAATATACTAGATCCAAGATCAGCACTATTCAACTCAGTAGCAGGGCCAAGCGTTAAAAGGCAAGTAGAGCTTATGGGTAAATATATTTTCCCACCTGCGATGGACTTTGTTGCAAATCCAAGTGTTGACCCAGTTGCCATGTATATCTTTGAGTTCTTCCATGATCTTGATTCTGACGATCTCTCACACATTTGGCAAAACTTGAATCCGAAGATTGGTGTTCAGGCAGAAGCAGCCTTGGCAACGGTGGAGCATCCACTGCTCGTTAACGAGTTGTTGGGAGACACAACTGAAGCTATTGACGCCATAACCCAAGGATTGTTGCCTCACCACATTGAATTACCTGAGAAGCTTAAGTGGATGGTGTTCAAGGTTAAGAAGAGAGCCAAGAGAGATTACTTCAAAGCCATTGGTCAGCGAGACGTTGAGGAAACACCTTTCTACACATTTAACTGGCCTTATGATAACTTCTCATTGGTTGAGTTGGCTCAGGTTCAGTCAGATGTAACAATAGGATCAACAATCCTCAAGCAAGAACCAGCATCTATACCTGTCGTTCCAGCAGAGACGATTGAGTCAAAAAGATTGAACCCAGACGCTGATGTACGAACTCCATCAGGACAGGTTCCTAGCACCCCTGCATCTGGGCAGACTCTTGATATAGACCCTAATGAAGTTAGCAGAACCGGAAATAATACTCAATTAAATACTGATGGTGTAGACACTAACCTGACTAATCCATTCCCTACCCTTAACAGTGGAGAAGATAGATGAAGTTTTTTGATCCAAAAGAAGAGATCTTAGATATTCAACTAACCCAGTATGGTCGCCATTTGTTGTCAAAAGGGGAGTGGAAGCCCACTTATTACGCCTTCTTTGATGAAAACATTCTTTATGATGCCAATTACGGTGGCGTAGCAGAGGCAAAAAATTCAGCAGAACCAAGAATCCAAGAAGAAACTCCTCTACTACATACACAGGTTGGCTTTACGGGAAGAGACGAATATTTATTTGATGATGTTAATGACGCTTCGGAGAAAGAGCTAATTGGAGCTTATGAGAAGTTGAATGTTTTTAACTACCCCCTAGGTACAACAACTCTTGATTCATCAAAAACACCCGCTTTTAATATTCAATTTTTAGAAGGTGAAATTAACGACTTGGAAAATAATCTATCGGGGACTGCTCCAGCAGGAAAGATTAAGTCACGCTCCCATCAACTCATAAAAATACCGCAGATTAAAACAGATGTTGAATTCAAAATAACTGCTTTTGATCCAAATAACCCAAAGGTTTCTTTCGAGGTGGATCCAGAACTAACAAATGGAACAATCTATGCGGATGGCTTAGAGATCGCAGTGGGGCCTGAACAACTATTGTTAATAGTTGATGAAAACAATGCTCCTTTTGATTATAAGAACTTTGATATTGAGGTTTTTGAAATAACAGATGAGATTGGCCCACTAAATGAGCAAGTGTTAAAACAGCTATCTTTCATTAAGCCAGTCGAAATGGTTAAAAATAATCTATTGATAGATCGTGAAGAAGCAGAAGAGATGGCAGGGCGTGTCAATGGGCAGGCCCCGGAGCTAGACCCAACGTGTGTTCAGTATTATTTTGATGTTAACGTAGATGAAGAAATTGATGAGAATATGATTTGCCGAGCCATCTCGAAACTGAAGGCAAAAGACATTCTGATAGATTCCCCGATTGAATGCCCAGATATTGTTGATCCAATCCGATCTAACATTTACTTCTCTGATGCAGAAGACGATGAGTGCTTGGATAATTAAATATGAAACTATTTATCTTAGAGGCCCCAAAGAATGGCAACTGAAGTAGACATTTCTAGTATTTTTGATACCGTTTTACCAAACGTGTATGTTAAGAAGGTTACGCTCGCTCCTTCTGTTTTGGCTGGTTCACGTCGCGGTGTCGAGTACGACCCATCTGCGCTAGATCAATTGGAGAAGAATCAGTTCGGCAAAAGTCAGCCCAATCCTTCTTCGGTGGACTTTGAGAATATCCCTAGAGGTTCTAACGGCTTAATAGTAACTGTAGACCTTGTTCTTAAGGATCGTTACAGCCAGAGCGGTAAATCATTTTGGTTTGAACGAGACGAAATTCTTAAATATCTAAATCTTAGAGTCGTTCTATCGAAAAGAAAGGCTATCACAGAAGATCTTATAAACGGAGAGTTTAGTCCAGATTACCTTAAGAGGGCTAGACTACAAGGCAAGTTTGAAGAAAATATAATCAATCTTCAAAAGGTTCGTGATTCTTCCCTAAAGAGTGAAACTGCGGTCACAGTAGATGGCCAAGAAACATATGACGTAACTTATTCAACCTCTTTCTACCTTCCTAATGCAAATCCTAAGAATATAGCTGTATTTGCTCACGTTTTTCAAGACTTGAATGAAGTTTTAAGAGATAAAAACGTAATTTCAAGATCAAATAGAAGAAGATATATTCAAGGTAACTCAACCGCACAGCGTATCTTAGTCGATAGTAGTGTGGTAAATAATGCTTTTGTGTATAAATTGCCAAATGGCAAGGTGTGGGCAGGCCCAATCCACATCGGTCCCGAAGGCCAGACTATGGCAGGTGCATTTCACACTCAAGATCGGCACTCTACGCTTACGGCAAGCAAGGTCAGCAACTTCTTGATTGAAGATTATAGAATACTTGATGACCTAGCAGAGCCAGAATTGATGCTACATCCTGTGCGTCCAAGAAGAACCCCAGCCGGTTCTATCAAGACTTCGCAAGATATTAGAGTGATTAAGAGCGAAGCCTACATCACAGAACCCATTTATTCATCAGATGCACAAAATGTAATTAAGTTTGTTTTTCACGTTGATCACGAAAAGATTATTCGTGAAAACACCCAGTACGGTGCTTTGCTGAAAACAGCAGACAAGAAAGCTAAAGCTGATATTCTACAAAGATGCATAATCAAGAACTTCTCTGTTTATAGAGAGAGGGTAGTTCGAGGCTTGCGAAGAGGCAAAGTAAAACCAGTCGATTATGAAAATAGAACTGAGCTTATTGCCAATTCTTCTGAGAGAGACGCTGGCTTCCTACAAAGGTCAGTGACAAAAAGAAGTATTCAGACAGGGGAAGAGAAGTCGCAAAAAGTTCGAGTCGGTGCGATAAGAGAAGTTTATCTAACCCCAGTTGCAGGGAATGGTATTAGGTCTTTTGGTGTTACAGATTACGATATGGCTAGGGAAACTGATGGACTTTACCGATACAAGGTAGAGCTAGAGATTGAAGATGGTACTGTCCAGTTTGTTAAAGATCAACTTGATCAATTGGCAAACGCAGAGAGGTTGATGCAAGAGTACCTAAATGAATCATCAAGAGAGGGTAACTTCATTCCACAAACAGGAAAACTAAGCCCAGAGTTCATCGCTCTAAAACAACAGCAGTATCGTGTGCCAACTGAAGAAGAGATTACTAATAACACTACTCAACAGAATGCTGAGTTACTAGGTCAAAGCGTAGCTTCTTCGCCTTGGCTCAATGCCACATCAAGGTTTCTAGACGTTCTAGGCAACACCTCAGCAATAAGGTACAGAAAGTTAAGCAGGGCTATGAAAGTTCTCAACAACTTGTGTAATCCCGAGACAGCGACTCTTCAGAGTATCCAAGTAATAATAAATCTAATTCGTAATTTGGAATCTGAAATTACGTTAAAGTTGGGTAATTTAGATGCTCGAATGGGTAGTGTAGATTATCAAGAAAGAACTTCAGCATTTAAAGGTAAGCTGCCGAACAACACATTTAAACTGGTTAAGGCATTCAAGACTATCCACGACAGCAATATACAAAACAATGTTGGGTACGATTTCTTGGGTGGCGCCTCTCGTCGCTCTGTTGGTCCACGACGACTCACTACAGAACAGCTAGAAGACCGCCTAAATTCTGAAAACCAAAAATATTTCTCTGTTCCTTATGACGCCAGATTGGAAGAGCAAGAGAATGCAACAGACACAGGGGCTGTTTCTTCAGAGGAACTTGATCTTGGATCAGCTTTTTATTCCTACTTAACGCCAGCAGTGATTGAGATGGGAGATAAGAACACACTAAGAACTATCAATAGGAATGCTGGATTATTTGCAAGAAAGCAGTATAACTTGATGCTCTCAGAGATCCTTCGGGTTAAGCCTAATATTGGTTCTACTACTAGCAGACTAGGGTCTAGAACAGATCCTACTGAGCCAGAATATGATCTGAGCCCAGTCTTCTTTTTGGGATCAGGGTATAAAGACTCCAAAACCAAAGTCTCTCGTGAGATATATGAAGAAAATTTAAGCAATCTTGTAATTTTGGATTCTTTAAATGTTACTATCTCTTCTGCTAACAGCTATAAAACAAAAATGGTGCTAAAAGACTCTTCTGACGGGCTGGAAGTAGATAAGCGCAAATTTAGAAACGCAGACTCTGTTTTGGGTAGTAGTGTTAAATTTTCTACAGATCGACTTAGCAAGGAAGATATTGTTTATACCGAAGATTTAAAAATAGTTGGCATTGAAGAAGAAAAAGACTTGACAGGAGTCGCCAATTCGGTTATTAATTCTTTGATAGATTCTAATCAGTCTGTTTTCTCTAGGAAGGGGAAAAAGAAAATTAAAGCAATAGAAGATTTGATTCTAACAAACGAAGATAATGTTGTGGATGAGTATTTTGAAAGCCGTCAAGAGGGGCAAGATAAGCGAAGTAGGTTCTTCCGCAATTTGCCCAACCAAATCAAATCTTTGATTCTTTCATCTGACGGCCAAACCAGAAAAGACTGGACACAAGAGAAACAAAATACGGGGCTAGACATTATTGACTCTCCTGAGTATACAGGTTTATTCTACTTTTTATATAACCACATCAATACTATTGAAGTTATGGTTGGGTTTGAAACAAATAAAATGGGCAAGGCTCAAATCTCAAAACCAATATACAGAAAATTGACAGCGGATATATTCAGAAGAATTCAGAATGAAAATCTTACTGTAATGTGCAGAATGGTGCCTTATCGCAATAATGTTCTTGGGTTTAAGAAAAGCCAAAAGATGAGACTACCGGAATTTGATAGTGTGTTTTTGCTTGCTCCAAAACAATCCGACAGAATAGAGCCAGAAGAGCGGTCTGTGGCAGTGTTCCAAACTGCTAGTGATTTTGTGGAACCTGAGCAAAGAGAGGTGGCGGCTTCCGAGACTTTGGTTCAAAGTGTGAACTTAAATCTGACTGGTAGACGGCTACTCCAAGAATCAGTTACATCCTTGGTGGATCAAGACCAACTCCCGGTAGAGTTTTCCAGTACAACAGTTGTACAACAACCAAGATCGGTAACTAGAGTAGGAACTACATTTAGCTCAAGAGAGAAAATCCCTGAAACAGTTAATGCTAATACCGCAAACGTTCAGAATAGAATCTTTAGACAAAATCAAAGTAGCCCTACAACACGGACATCAACAGCAGCTCGCAGTGACTCTCCTAACGGCAGCTCTACGCCTATGAGTTCACCAGTGACAACTAGAAATAATACCTCTGGTGGAGGCTACTAATGACCAAGAAGACTACAATTACTCAATTAGGTAACATCAATAGAGACCCATTGCGAGCAGATCAAGGTGAGTGGGGTTTGACGGACGAAGGCATAGAGTTTACTCAAAACCGAACTGTTAAATATGTGATAACAGATTACGGATCCCCAACCAGAACAGTCAGTCAAACATCTGTTTTCCAGAACCCACTTCAGCTAGGCTTAGCTCTAACTGAGGTTGTTCGACAAACCATTACTGTAGAGCCACAACCTGATGCAGACTTGAATGCTGAAGAATTTCTACAGTTTGTTCGAGAAAATTCTATTGGCAAAAGCTTTGATTATTTTGTTGCCACCAATTCTACAAACTTGACTTATGAAGAGTCGTTGTCAACAGGTATCGACCCAACAGACGATTTATTGGGAGTAGATTTTGAGTACAGCTATTTGGACACTGAGTATGAAAGAATTCTAGCGGACGTTACAGACCATAACTTAATACCCAGTATGTATGAGTTATTGGACGATACTCTTGTAGTTGACTTCGAGGGCACTATTGTTGAAAACAAATTAACTGCCCCAACCTCGGAGATTTTGACAGACAACATTGAGCGTGCCTTGTTGATGCCCAGAACCGAGCTAACCAATCAGATTATTACTGGTAAAAACAATGATTATGTTAGAGAGTATGAGGCAAACAAATTTTTGTTTCCAATGTACTGCCAGATAAACATGCCGTTCCGTGGAGGTAACAAGGTTTCGTCTGCATTGATGAATTCAGATTTAAGTGCTTGCCTGATAAGGGACTATTTTGGGATTTATGATTCTACAGTATATGGCGCACCAATAGCATCGCAAGGACAAGGGTTTGACTATTCTTATACTTACTATGATGCGACCGGAACAAGAAGAGTTGACAACGCAATTGTGAATAGCACCACTCTTGACCTTGAATTTTGGATTTCTAACGATTTAGGTGGATGGGTTGGAGGAATTCCTTTACCAGAAGATTACTCTTTCTTTGGACCCGATAGTGATGAAGCTCTTCTATCTCAGGAGGCTAATCCTATAAAATTCCAGAATGGCGTTTCAATATTGGAAAACTCCATTGACAACTTTCTGGGAGCAGGCCCACCAGCCTCAGTTAGAAATAGGAGAGTCTTGACTTTTGAGAATATGATCAATGGAGAGGTGTGTTATTCGGAAATCTTGATGTACAAAGTTGTGAAATATCTTGGAGAAGGCATCGACACTCCCATCCAAACTTTTTATTTTATGAACTCGCAAGATCTTGAAAGTGAACTAAACAGAGACAAAATATCCTTCATTGACACTCAGGTCAAGTATAACCAAACATATACTTATTCAGTTACAGCTATTCAAGCAGTTCTAGCCAATAGGTATGCATACACAGAAGCAAACCTTCGTCAAAACGTTGTTGAGATAGAAGTGGAAACTAAACCATATGTCAAGCTGGTTGAGCTTCCTTATTTCCAAGTCTCAGGTAGGATCCTATCAGATCCACCTTTAAGTCCCGAGCTAAACTTTATACCTTTCAGAGGCAAGACTGATCTTATATTATTCCATATGAATACAAACCTTGGTACTGAAGATTTAGAGCCTGTATCATTAAACTTACAGGAAGCAGAAGACGCTCAACAAATAGCTATAAATCAAAGAAGGAATGACGGCCTCATTACCTTCCAAACCGACGATTATAATAGAGCTTACAATATTTATAGAATGGCAGAGAGGCCAGTTAGCTATCAAGACTTTGAGAGAAACTTGCTAACATCAGTGTCTACAGTTGGCGACGGCCTTGGAAGTGAAAAAGATGCAGGTTCTGCTAATATCGTTATAAAACAGGTAACGAACAAAAAGTATTATTATATGTTTAGATCAGTAGATGTTCACGGGTTGTTATCGAATCCAAGTGAAGTTTATGAAATTGAACTATATAATGATGGTGGCGCAGGCTACCCAATTATTAGAAAGTACGACTTTACTCCAATAGACCCTAAAACATCAACAAAGTCAGCCCGCAAGCTAATTCAAATTGTGCCAAGAATATCTCAAGCGTTTTTAAATACTGACGCTTCGAACTTGGACCCTTCTAACTCAGCAGCGGGAAAAACCAATATTGCTTTAGGTCTTGAAGATGAACCGCTTTTCGCAGCGACATCAGGATATGGAGTAAAAGAAGGTAAGAAATTTAAAATTAGACTCACATCTAGATCTACTGGTAAAAAGGTAGATATAAATGTAGATTTCAACACAAATAGAGTTAGAAGCGAAATTGAATAGAGATAAACTGTTTTAGTATACTATTTATTATAGTATCTTTTAGGAGAAGCAAGTATGGCATTTTTAGATAATTCGGGCGACATTATTCTCGACGCGGTTCTTACAGACACGGGCCGAATGAGACTCGCCCGAGGTGACGGTTCTTTCAAGATTGTGAAGTTCGCTCTTGGAGACGATGAGATTAACTATGAACTTTATGATAAGAACAATGCAAGTGGATCTGCTTATTACGATCTAAGCATTCTACAGACTCCCGTTCTCGAAGCGTTCACAGATAACGCTGCGAGCATGAAGTCTAAACTTATTTCTATTCCAAGAAACAATCTACTTTTCTTGCCAACCCTTAAGTTAAACGAAGTTTTTGACGCTTCTACCAAGCGTTTTACAGATGATACATTCCTTATTGCCGTAGATGATGCCTCCGAGACTGAGTTGGAAGTCACGTCAGCCGGTGTTTCTATTGATGGTGTCTTGATGGGCGAGACTCCAAGTCGAGGCGGAAACCGCATTCGAGTGGATCAGGGCTTAGATACTACTCAGATTTCCCCCGGTCGCACTCTTGACCCGCTTCTCGTCGAGACTCAGTATATGGTGGAGATGGATAACAGACTAGGAAGTGTTGTTTCACGAGACGACTCAAACAGAGCATCCGTTTCTTTTGTCGATGATGACTCTATTGCAACATACTACCTCTCACGAGGAACTGATTCTGAGTATGTTAACGATATTACCGATTCTAGCAACAGTGCTCAACAAGCTATTGCTGGCCCAAGAGGTACAAGAATTGTATTCAAGGTTCAAGCTTCTCTGGAACTAAACACTAGCGATTATCTTTTTGATACAATTGGAACAACTGAAGACTTTACCGGCAAGACCGGTTCAAACAGCTTCAAGGTTATTAGTTCAAACATTAGACTAACTGGCGTCAACACAGGATATAGAATTGACATTCCAGTTAAGTTCGTGAAGAAGGCATAAAGGATAGGATAACAACATGGCTACAACATTCAAGAATTTTTTGAGTAACGACATTGCTAATACAAGGACGCTTCTTCACGAGGCCATCCCAATTACTGGCTCCCTTGTTTCTGGTACTTACGGAGTAAGCACCGTAGATTTAAGCTCAGATCCGAACATTAAGACTTACGGTCACGGCATGTTTGAGTCTGTATATGATTATCCTTACCTTTCCTCATCTGCAAACCATATCTTTGATATTGCAGTTGGTCTCGCGAATGGCGCACAAGGCTCAGGATCAGCAACCACTCAGAATGCTAAAAAGGCAAACATTTATAACCAGATGGCTCAGTACCTCGTTGGGTATGATACAACTGGTAGCATTAAGAAGTTTACCTTGCCAACTGATGATAGTATCATGAAAGACTGCTATTTCATTCCGTTTGCACGCCTCTTGACCAAAGATGAGGTCAAGAAAGGTTCATTTAGACTGGAGCTTGCAGTCTCAGGTACATCTACTTTTGTTGAGACAGGAACTACCTTCTCCGATAGAATTAAGTTAACAGATACTAGCGGCTCGAACGGTTACTATGTAGACTCTCCAGCGGGTGAGTACGGTGTTCTCTTTGCTTCCACATCGGCAGGAACTCATGGTGCCCAGCTAGAAGGTGAGGTACTAGGAAATGCTGCAACAAACCCAGCGGTTGGCTTGCTTTACTATCAGGCTGGTGTAGCAGTTGTTTCGGCTTCTATCTTCACTCAGGCTTCAGATGGCGGCGTGCTAAAAACTGCCACATTTGTAAATGATCCTAAGATTGTTAATCTCGGGGATGCTACAACTGTCGGCTTTACCCCTGCTGTGACTGGTGCTACGATCTCCCAGATGGCTGATGGCCTAAGAAACAGAACATACGATATTGCTTACAACAACACCACTGAATTGAATTCAACAATTTACTTCTGCCGTGTTGGGCACAACGACTTCAACTATAGCTCAAACCCAACTTACCTTAGCGCAAGTGAGATTCGCGTGAAGACCAGAGCAAGCGACACTCCTGTGAGCTATATCACAACTGTCGGCCTCTACTCTGCTGACAACGAGCTTTTGGCCGTTGCTAAGCTTTCCGAGCCACTTAAGAAGGATCCCACAAACGAGATCACGCTTAGAGTAAGACTAGACTACTAGGAGGTGTGTTATGCCTCTCTATAAGTTTGGAGCGGGCGATGTATTTTACAACAGCATTAAAACACATCCTAGTAGCTCCTTTTTCATATACGACTCTAAAATTTATCTGAATAACACCTCAGAACAGCCCGGTGCTTTTGTCGATAACACTCCGGGCGTTCCTGTAGGTCATGTCAGTTTGCTCGAACTCAATGTTGACCGTGTTGCATCGGACACTGGGCGCGTTATTGGAGTGTCTTCTTCAACAGCAGCCAAGAATGTTCCTGATACTGGGGTGATTTTTCCTTGGGTTCCTAAGACAAGTCAGGGCTTGGCACCTAAGAACTATACAAGACTTCAGTACACCAATGACTTTGATCTTGGTGACATTATTACTGGTAGTTACCAGCTATCAGCAAGTATTGTTAGGCAATTATTTCCCGCCTCAGAGGGTTTCAACGACGTAAGCCTTACAGGTAGTGCGATTAGGAATAGTTTAGATTATGCTAAGAGGCTGGGCCAACATTACGACTTCCCATCAGGCTCCAGTGTCGATACTAACTTTATTAAGATTCCATCAATCTTTTATGGTTCCGAGATCAAGAAGGGGTCAGTTCAGCTTGACTTTTATATTACTGGAACTCTTGCTGCCCGTCTACGAGATAGCAGATATAACGGAGCACTGATACAAGAATCAGGAGCTTACTCTTCTGCTCAAGACGGACAGATCGCAGGTGTTGTTCTTTATAATGAAGGGTTCGTCATTTTGACAGGATCTTGGGATCTAGACTCAGGTCCGACTTTAAATGATAGATATGATAGTACAGTTGCAACAAACTCAAATCCAAGATGGATTCGATTTGCACTTGGCGCGAACGACCAAGTTGCCGGAGGTTCAAGCGTAACTAACGGATCTGCTTCGTATGACCTTCAATTCGCAGGGACACAGAGAGTCCCTAATGTGACAATGCTGGCTCATGCTGACAGAGGCGAACTAAATTATTCTAACAACCCAACTTACATTGAGTACCAAGTAAACACAGCATCTTATAATCCTGTCACAGCATCTTACCTTTACAGTGAGCGTGAGCTAACAATTAAGAATATAAGCTCTGCATCCTACGCCGATCCTACAGGAAGTTTAAAAAAGACAACTTATATTACAAAAGTTGGGATCTACGACGAGAGTAAACGGCTCATTGGAATTGCCTCAGTGGCGAAGCCTGTCAAGAAAACTGAAGAAAGAGACTTGACATTCAAGCTTAAAATGGATATATAGTATATATGATACTTGGTTTAGACGTTTCGACCAGCATAACTGGTTATACCATCTTTGATGATGATAAGATGATTCTCAATGGAGCTTGGGACACAAGAAAATATAAAGATTTTTTTAAGAAAGCAGAGGTTGTTTGTGAAGGTCTTAAACAAATATATAACCAATACGGAGGCGAGATTAAGGCAGTTTATATTGAACAGTCGCTACAATCGTTCCGTTCAGGCTTTTCATCTGCTAAAACGCTTTCGACTCTTTCTCGATTTAATGGGATTGTATCTTGGTTTATATACGACCAATACAAGGTTACGCCGGAATATATTGCAGCAACGTCGGCTCGAAAGTTATGCGGCATTAAAATCCCAAGAGGCGAAAAGGCTAAGCCAGTCGTCTTGAAATTTTTACTTGACAACCAACCCGGTTTCGTGATAGAGTATACTCGTAATGGAAATCCAAAGCCTGAGTCATATGATAAAGCAGACTCTATTGTGATTGCCAAAGCGGGGGTTGTATGCGAGCAGAAAAACTTAAAGTCTTAAAAGAAGTTCTGGGAAGGCCGTACTCTTCAGGTGGAGAGGTGCTTTTCCATTGTCCTTTTTGCAAGCATCATAAAAGAAAGTTCTCTGTTAATATTGAGAAAGGCGTGTTCAAATGCTGGATTTGTGATAAGTCTGGCAGAGATATTGGATATGTTGTTCGAAAGTATGGTGATCGCCAAACTAGGGACGAATGGTCCAAGTGGGAAGATCAGGTTGAGATAACAGACTTTGATTTCCTGTTTTCGGAGCCTGAGATGCCCCTAGAGCAGCGCGTGAGTCTTCCCGAAGGGTTCTATAGCCTTGCGGCCCGAACGCCTCCTGAGGGCTCTCAAGACGCTCTGAGATACCTTTCTAAACGAGGGATTGGTAAAGAGGATATTCTGAAGTGGAAGATTGGGTTTTGCAACGAAGGTGATTGGGCAGGTCGTGTGATTATTCCTTCTTTCAGCAGGGATGGATGGGCCAACTATTATGTTGCCCGTTCATGTGGCAAAGAGTGGCCACGGTACAAAAATCCTCCCGTGAGTCGGAATATTGTTTTCAATGAACTTTATGTGGACTGGGGTCAGGACATTGTAATTGTTGAAGGCGTGTTTGATGCAATTAAAGCAGGAAACGGCATTCCGCTTCTTGGCTCGACACTTCGACCAACAAGCAAGTTGTTCGAGGCTATTGTAAAGTCAAAACAAAAGGTTTATTTAGCTCTTGACTCCGATGCTGCTGACAAGGAAAGAAAGATAGCAAACCTCTTGATTTCTTACAATATTCCAGTGTATAAAATTGATACTTCAGATTATGAAGATGTTGGAGAAATGACAAAAGAGGTTTTTCTTCAAAGAAAAGAAAATGCATCCATTATAGGCAAAGACAACTATTTATTGGAGAGGTTAATGGCGCTGTAGCCGTTTAGGAGTTTAATTATTATGAAAATCACAAAAGCAAGACTAAAGCAAATCATCAAGGAAGAACTTGATGTATCAAAACAAAAAGAGCAGGTAAACGAGATTGGTGGCCTGTCAGGGATGCTTGGGATTGACCCATCAACACTCAGCGACACCGCAATCATACTTCTTAGCTTTGTTGATATGGCAGTAAACCTCTCCCCAGCAGTCCTTGCCGGTGCGGCGGGAGCGTACTTTGGCGACAAGTCCGCTAAAAACATGGGCGGCTACGAGATTACTCGTGCTCATCAGGAAAAGGCACGCAAGCTTAATTTGGATCAGTTTGAAAGAGAACTTAAAAAGCTTAAAAACACCGCGCCCAAAGAGGCCGAGGCCATCGAAAATTTTCAAGAGCTTATTGCTCAGTCTCCAAAGAGACCTGTAAAAGAAGCCGCTGGTGAAATGCCAAAAAGCACTTTAAACACATTGCAAGCATTCCAAACTAGATTGTCTAATTTTCTAAGAACACAGGATGATGTTGAGGAAGTTATTGGATTAATGGTGGGTATGTTGGAACTGGTGCAAGCCGAAAATCCATCAGATTTCACAGACTCTGAAAAGGACAAGGTTTTAGTTCACCTTATTCAAAGACTTAGAGATATGCGAGCAGGCAAAGCTGACCAAGGTCAAGAGTGATACTGGCTTAGAAATAATCCTTGACACATCTGACTGTATGTGTTATATTATTTATATATCTGAGCAGGGGTTAGCTTGAAGATCGCACACATTGCGGACACGCACGTCCGAAACTATAAATATCACAGAGAATATCGTCAGGTTTTTGAACAAATCTACGATAGACTAAGAGAAGAAAGTGTTGACCTTATCGTCCATTGTGGCGATTTGGCTCACACAAAAACACAGTTGTCGCCAGAGTATTTTGATCTTGCGGCATCTTTCCTACAAAATCTAGCGGATATTGCACCGACTTATATCATTCTTGGAAACCATGATGGTAATCTAAAGAATGAAAGACGACAAGATGCAATTACGCCAATTGTCAAGGCCCTTAACCACTCCCAACTGCACCTACTGAAGAGTGCAGGAGAGGTTGATGTAGGCAATGACGTAGTTCTAAACGTCCTATCAGTGTTTGACGAAAACAACTGGGTAGCACCAACTGATGAAGACAAGATTAATATCGGTCTTTATCATGGAGCCATCTCAGGTGTCAAGACAGATACTGGCTGGACCATGACTCACGGAGATCACCCAATCGAGGTATTCCAACCATTCGATTATGTTTTCTTGGGTGATATTCACAAAACAAACCAGATCATTGATCACGAAGGAAGAATTAGGTATCCGGGCTCCACGGTTCAACAGAACTTTGGTGAGACAAATGATAAAGGATTCTTGCTCTGGAACATTCAGAGTAAAGATGACTTTATTTGTGAGCACGTTGTCATTCCCAACCCCAAGCCTTTTATAACAGTCAATCTAACCCCCACCGGGCGTATGCCCAGAGGCTTGAATGTGCCAAAGGGTTGTAGGCTAAGGCTCGTGTCTAATAACAATTTGTCTCTTGAAGCTATGCGGAAGGCTAAAGAAGTCGCTCAGCATCGCTTCAAGCCCGATACCATTGCCTTCCTAAACAGAGCAGCAGGCGAACGGGGGAATGTCGAAGAGCTTGCTGATTCTATTAACCAAGATAACATGCGAGATCCGGCAGTTCAAGAAGAGCTTATTCGTGAGTATCTTTCGGATTATCAAGTAGAAGAGAACCTGATGAAGAAAGTTCTTGATCTCAATGCCATGTATATCCAGAAAGCAGAAGAAACAGAAGAGATTTCTAGAAACATTAAATGGAATCTTCGAGAGCTTCAGTGGAGCAATCTTTTCAACTACGGAGAAGACAACAGAATCAACTTTGATAATATGAATGGCACCGTTGGTATCTTTGGAAAGAATTACTCTGGTAAGTCGTCTATTATTGACTCTCTTCTTTTCACTCTTTTCAACACAACTTCAAAGAACGAAAGAAAGAATGTAAACATTATTAACCAGAACCGAGAAGAGGGAACTGGTGAAGTTATGATTTCTATTGGCGAAGAGCAATATTATGTTTCTAGAACTTCAACTAAGTATACAAAGAGACTAAAAGGCGAAGAGACGCTTGAAGCCAAAACAGAACTCGACTTTTATAAGATCGACAAGAACGGAGAAAGGGTAAGTTTAAATGGCCTCACGCGAAACGATACGGACAAGAATATCAGAAAAGTCTTCGGAACTCTTGATGACTTCCTTCTCACTAGTTTGTCTAGCCAGTTGGATAGTCTTTCCTTTATTAGGGAAGGCAGCACAGAAAGGAAGAAGATTCTTGCGAAATTCCTCGATCTTGAAATCTTCGAAAAGAAGTTCAGACTCGCAAAAGAAGACTCCTCCGATCTAAAGGGTGCCCTACGTCGTATCGGTCAACGTGACCACGATGCTGAGATCAAAGAAGCAGAGACCGAGCTTTATCAAGCAGAAAAAGACCTTATCATTCAGGAAGCAAAGTGCCGAGACTTCACCAAGGAAGTCCAAGAATTTATTTCTGAAATAGCCAAGATTGACGCAAAGATTGATTCCATTCCAGCAGAGATAATTAATATTGTTGAAGTTAAGAAGGGCATTCAGATCAGAGAAAATAATCTTCAGTCATCTCGTAACAGCCTGAGTGAGAACAAAGAGACTTTGGAAGAAAAGAAAAGCTTGGTCTCCAAGATTGAGGAGTTCTTGCAAAGCTACGATATTGAAGACCTTAAGAAAGAAAACGAAAGAGCAAACAATTTGCTCCTCACAATTGCAGAGCTAAACAGAGAACTAGAAAGTATAAATCATAAAGTTGCTTCTCTTAACGATCCGGGTTTCCTTAAAGGATGTAAGTGCTTACATGAAGCAGAGCAGGCCCTAAGTAAGAAGCCAACTCTAGAAGAAAAAGCTACAATTTATTCTGAAGAACACAGGGCAATGAAGCATGACGAGACTAAGAAGAGAATAGAGCAATACCAGTCTTTGGCTCGCAAGAAGGACGAAACCTCACGAGAGATCACAAATACTGAATTGTTGATTGCTCGCAGTCAGAATAAAATTGATCGTATGACCAATGAGCTAACAGACCTTAGGAGTAAAGAGCAGGCATACGAAGATAACAAAGAAGCAATTGAAAACCTTGAGGCGCTACTGTCTGAGAAGGATGGCCTTAACAGTCAGCTTGCAGAGGCACAAAAGTCTTTGGAAACCTGCGAAGGTAAGATTGTAGTGCATCACAGATCAGTTGGGTCACTTGAGCAAAAGGTTCAAAATATTAAAGATCAAAAGGACGAATATCAAGAACTTCGTGAACAGTTCGCAGCCTACGATCTTTACATGCGTTGTATGCATCCAAACGGTATTGCTTACGATGTTATCAAAAAGAAGCTTCCAGTTATCAATCAAGAAGTTGCAAAGGTCTTGGCTAACTTAACTACATTCGAGGTTTTGTTTGAGGAAAGCGGAAACAAGCTTGATATTTTAATCAAGCATCCACAGCATGATCCGCGCCCTCTTTCTATGGCCTCAGGCGCAGAGAAGACAATGGCTGCTATGGCTATTCGCTTGGCGTTCTTGGCAGTCTCTAACCTTCCTACAGGTGACATTATGGTTCTGGACGAGCCGGGTACAGCACTTGATGAAGAGCATTTGCAGTCTTTCACGCAGCTTTTAGACATGATTAAGAGCTATTTTAAGACAATTTTGCTTATCTCTCACCTAGATTCGCTCAAGGATGTAGTAGATACAACGCTAGACATTTCTAAGAGAGAAGGATTCGCTTTTGTGAATCAATAACTATTTATAGTTGTAACATTGGAGGTACAATGACAATGGCAAAAGCTTTTATTGATAAAGGATTAGAGAAAGTTCTATCCAGAAAACTTCTTGTATGGACCACAGCAACAGGTTTGGCCGCTGGTGGTTTCTTAACCAGTGGTGATTGGGTAACTATTTCCGCCCTCTACCTTGGCGGTCAGTCTGTTATTGATGCTATCGTAAAACTTAAGGCGGCTTGATGCCTCTTTGGTTGATTTTGCAAAAGTATTGGAGAGAGATTCTTATCGCAGTCATGCTTACTGGTATGTCTGCATTCTGGTATTTTGATCGTGCGTCTTTAATTGAGGCTATGGATGCTGCAATTGAGAGGCACGAACAAGAACTCACAGTGATCAAGGAATCGCATGAGCGTGAGGAATTAAAGAAGAGAGAGCTTATTGAAGATTATAAGAGAATGCTAAGTGATCTCCAAAAAGATTTTGATGAGCGTGAGCGCGAGCTTGAAAAGCTGAGAGAGAAAAGAATTGGTGAGCTTGAGCGTTTGCGTATGAATGATCCGCAAGCACTCGCCCGTCAGATAGAAGAGCAGTTTGGATTTGAATATGTGGAATAAAATTGCAATAATATCAAGTCTGGCTTTACTTTTGTGGAGCCCTCCTGCAAATGCAGGGGACAACGGGAACTTTACTTTTTTGCCTAAGGGCGGTGTAACTCCGTTTGAGGCAACTTGCTTTGATAACATTGCAACAGCAAGGCTGATGACTTGGAAAGAATTCCAGCAGAAAGAATTTCAGAACAAGTTGGACCTAGAGCTTGGTCTACAAAGAAATGAATTGCAGTTTGAAATAGACACTCTTAATATTAAGTTTGAAGAATCTACAATAAGATTCGAAGAGATGGTGAGACTCAGAGACGAAGAAATAGAAGATCTCAGAGGAATCATCAAGAAAGATAGAAAATTAAACATTCCACTTGTTATCGCAGGTGGAGTCGTCACAGGTATTGCTATTGGTATCGGTAGCGCCTATGCTATTGACAGAGCGTTGAATTAAATGAAAAAAGATTTTGATTTAAATGATATTGCTAGGTTTGAAAAAGCAATTTCAAAGAAGTATGGGCCGGAGGCTATAGAGAATCCTAGAAAGCACTGGAACGACGAAAAAGAGAAAGCTTACCAAGAGCAAATTAAAAAACTCGCAGAAAAAGAGCGTTCTTTTGAAGAAAAGGACGATAAAGTAGAACAAGATGGATTTTTCATCTCTAAAAAACTACTTACTAGAGAAGCAACTAAAAGAGTCTGTCCTGTATGCAGCACCTATTCTCATAAGATTAGAGATGATGTATTCATGAATAAGTTCGATTGTTGCTATAGTTGCTATATCCAGTATGTTGAAGGAAGAGAAGAGCGTTGGCTCACCGGCTGGAGACCAGAAAAGGAGAACAGATAAATGGCCACAACTATGGAAATTGTAAGAGGTATTTCACAGGTAATGGCAAATACCTATGATGGTGCTCTAGACGAAAACGGCGAGCCCGTTAAGATTGGATTAAAGCGCGAAGAAGGACACCCAATCCTTGACTCTCGTGTCATGGACGGTTTTAAGGTTTCTTTCCACGGTCCAAAGCTTGGTATCCACTATCACGCTGAGGTCCAACTCAAGGAAGTCTATGCAAACGGTTTTGAGTCCGACCTAGAGCAGATGATTGAAGATATTGCTTCTTTCCTCAAGAAAGAGTACAGAAAGGTTACTGGCGAAAGCTTGACACTTACCAAAGACGGAGAGATGAAGGCAATTGTGCAAAATACTTCTCGCGTTCGCTCTTGGGTTCAGGCTAACTGCATGTATGATATTGGCGGTGCTTCCGATGCACCAGAGATGGTTAACGCTGGTAGCGATGACCGTAAGACTCTCGATGCTAATTTCCGTGACTTCTTAGAACAAGGTGGCCTCAAGGCTGATTGATGCCATCGTTAAGCAGAAAAGAGATTATAGCTGAGATTGTTAAGTGCGGTAAAGACGCATCTTATTTTATAAACAACTACGCTAAGATCTCACACCCAATGAAGGGTTTGATTGCCTTCAAGACATATCCTTATCAGGACGATATTCTAAACGAATTCAATGACCATCGTTTTGTTATTGTCCTTAAGGCACGGCAGCTTGGTATTTCTACCATCACTGCCGCTTATATTGTTTGGCTTATGCTTTTCTACCGAGACAAGAATGTCTTGGTTATTGCTACAAAGTTTGCTACCGCTGCCAACTTGGTCAAGAAAGTCAAAAACATTATGATGAATGTTCCGCCTTGGCTTAGAATCGCAGAAATTAAAATTGATAACAGAACTTCTTTCGTGCTAACCAATGGTTCAGAAGTTAAGGCTGCGTCTACATCAGGCGACGCTGGCCGTTCAGAGGCACTATCTTTGCTTGTTATTGACGAGGCCGCGCACGTTGACGGCCTAGAAGAGTTGTGGACCGGCTTGTATCCTACGCTATCAACTGGTGGTCGCTGTATCGCACTATCTACACCAAACGGTGTTGGTAATTGGTTCCACAAAACATATGTTGAGGCAGAAACAGAAGAAAACGATTTCTTCCCAGTTAACTTACCTTGGGATGTCCACCCAGAAAGAGACAAAGAATGGTTTGAGAAAGAAACCAGAAACATGTCCCGCCGCCAAATTGCACAAGAGCTTGAGTGCTCTTTCAACGCTTCAGGCGAGACAGTAGTCCACCCAGAAGACTTAGAAAGATTAGTAGCAGGAGTCAAGCCTCCAGTATACAGAACTGGCTTTGATCGAAACCTTTGGTTGTGGGAACAATATTCACCAGACTCAACTTACTTGCTTGTTGCTGACGTTGCAAGAGGAGACGGAGCAGATTTTTCTGTTTTCCATATAATTAAATTAGAGACTATGGAGGTTATAGGTGAATATCGCGGGAAACCGAACTTGGGACAATTTTCTTCTATACTTGACAGTACAGGCAGAGAATTTGGTAATTGTTTGCTGGTGGTTGAAAACAACAGCCTTGGGATTTCAGTTTTAGAGAAACTACAAGACGGACTTTATCCAAATCTTTATTTCTCTATTAAGGGAACGCACGAGTATGTTGACCAACTAAGAGCCGAGTCTATAACGAACTCAGTACCCGGTTTTACAACTTCCGCTAAGACAAGACCACTAATCGTTGCTAAAATGGAAGAGTTCATCAGAAATAAACTAATTAATGTGTATTCTTCACGAATCATAGACGAATTCAAGACTTTTATCTGGAATAACAACAGAGCGGAAGCTATGAGGAGTTACCACGATGATTTAGTAATGGCTTTGGCAATTGGTTGTTGGGTAAGAGATACTGCCTTAACAGTGAATCAGAGAGACATGGATTATAGAAAAGCAATGATCGGCTCAATTCAAACAAGCAGAAAAACTCTCAACACAGCAATTCCGGGCATGGAAGGTTATCGTCAAGACTCTTACAGTGACGAGATGAAGCAACAAAAAAAGAACTACGAACAATTTGTTTGGTTAATCAAGGGATAGATAAATGGCTAACAGAAACAACAATCCAAGAAATCCAAGATCTGAACTTTTCAAGTCACTAACAAGAATCTTTTCTGGTCCACTTGTCAGTCGAAGAACTCAGACAGGCAGAAGACTAAGAAGATACCAGCTTGATAAACACGCTGCGGATTTCCGTTCAGCCAGCGGTCAGGCGTTTAAGACTTCACGCTCTTATGGAGCCAACAACCTTCAACTAGGTATTATGAATCAACACAACCGCACCGAGCGGTATGTTGACTTTGATCAGATGGAGTACACACCAGAGATTGCTTCAGCCCTTGACATTTACGCTGACGAGATGACAACTCACTCTACGCTCACTCCGATGCTTAACATTAAATGTCCAAACGAAGAGATTAAGGCTGTTCTTGATTCTCTTTATCACAACGTTTTGAACATCGAGCACAACATGTTTGGCTGGTGTCGTTCAATGTGCAAGTACGGAGACTTCTTCCTTTATCTAGACATTGATGAGAAGTACGGTATCAAGTCTGCAATTGGCCTTCCTTCTAACGAGGTCGAGAGACTAGAGGGCGAAGATGAAACAAACGCAAACTATTACCAGTTCCAGTGGAACTCAGCCGGTATGACCTTCGAGAACTGGCAAGTTGGTCACTTCCGTATCCTTGGAAACGACAAGTACGCTCCGTATGGTACATCAGTTCTAGAGCCAGCACGACGTATTTGGCGTCAGCTAACTCTTATGGAAGACGCGATGATGGCTTACCGTATTGTCCGCGCCCCTGATCGTAAGCTATTTAAGATCGACGTTGGCCAGATTCCACCAAACGAAGTCGAACAGTACATGCAGAAGGTTATTACTTCAATGAAGCGCAACACTGTAATCGACCAGAACACAGGCCGTGTTGACCTTCGCTATAAGCCATTCTCTGTTGAGGAGGATTATTTCATTCCTGTCCGTGGAGACAGCAAGACAGATATTACAAATGTTGCTGGCCAAGCAAGAGCGAACGATATTGAAGATGTCAAGTATCTTAGAGATAAGTTGTTCTCTGCACTTAAGATTCCTGCTTCCTACCTTACAAACAACGAGGGAGCAGAAGAAGACAAGACAACTTTGGCACAAAAAGACATTCGATTCGCCAGAACAATCCAGAGACTGCAAAGAGCAGCTATTTCTGAGCTAGAGAAGATTGGTGTGGTTCACCTTTACACAATCGGATATAGAGGCGACGACCTACTTTCTTTTGATCTTTCACTAAACAACCCATCCAAGATCGCAGAGCTACAAGAACTAGAGCATTGGGACAAGAAGTTTACTGTTGCTGGTGCAGCTACAGATGGATTCTTCTCACGTCGTTGGGTTGCAGAGCACCTATTCAACATGTCACACGAAGAATTCCTACGCAACCAGCGCGAGCTATTCTATGATCGCAAGTTTGATGCTCAGCTATCAGCCGTTGCTGAAGCCATGCAAGAAGAAGCAGCCGGTATCGGAGGCGGTGGCCTTGGCGATGATCTTGGCGCGGACCTCGGCGGTGACCTTGGTGCCGATCTTGGAGCAGGACTCGGAGCAGAGGAAACACCAGCAGCGGAACCAGAAGCTCCTGAGGCTCCTGAAGATCTTGGAGCAGGTGATGACGTGTTGCTTTCAACTCCAGATACAGCAGCCCCCGCAGGTCGTCGTGAAGACGGCTATCTAACCCCCGGCGCAAAGGGTAAGGTATACTACCCTGTAAAGAGAGATAAGCGCGACAGGGGTGGTGTAAAGCAACATATGAAGTCCGTTGCAGGCGGATATGTTGATCCAAGAACAATCGTTCCCGGTAAAAAGGGTGTAGGTGGATTAGATTCACTTGCAAAGGGGATGTTTGAAGGACAAGAATCTAATTATAAAGAAGGCTTCCAACTAGATGAAGAAAGAATACTTCAAACCAGTTGGGAAGTAAAAACACTTATTGAAAGCTTAGCCAAAACATCGGAGCCAAATAATGAAACTCAAACATAATAAAAAAAGAAATACCGCTTTTTTGTATGAGACACTTGTAAAGGAATTAACAAAAGCAGTTGTTGAACAGGACGCTCAGCGCAAGTCTGAGATTGTTAAGATTGTAAAAGAGTTCTTCTCGAAGGGAACCATCCTAAAGAAAGAGCTAGAACTCTACAAGGCACTAAACGAGACTCATCGCCTCGACGTTTACACAGCAGAGCGACTAATCCAAGAAACAAAAAAGCAGTTCGCAGAATTAGACCGCACCGAAGTGTTCAACACTCAGACAACCCTTATTGAATCAATTAACAAGGTTGTTGGCGCGAGTGCTTTCTCGAACTTTATTCCAAACTACAAGACATTAGCTTCAATCGCACAGATCTTCACAGATAGCCTCCCTGCAAAGCAGAAGGTTCTTCTTGAGAGAAGGGTTGTTGGTAGACTTGTTGCTAAGCCTGCTGCTGCACCAATTAGAGAAGACAGGCTAGAGCACATTGATAATCTCGTATTTAAGAAAGTAATTGAGAACTTCAATCAAAAGTATGATGGCCAGTTACTAAACGAGCAGCGAGAGCTTCTAAACAAATATATTGTTTCTTTCGATAGCAAAGACGTTGAGTTTAAAGTTTATGTCAACGAAGAGCTTGGAAGAATTAAAGAGAACCTTGCTTCCCTAAAAGAGGACGAGGACATTAAGCAAGACGAGCAGATGCTAAATAAAGTCGGTCAACTTCAGGAAGTCGTCGGGAGATTCCAAACGAAGAAGATTGATTCAAGCATGATCGAAAAGATAATGTCAATCCAGTCTCTTGTTGCGGAGTGTAAAGAGTAATGGCTGTCAAAGTCAGAATCGGTGAGCCAAAACCCGAATTGGCTCCTGAGGAACAAGATAATTCTATAAACGTTCAGTTGGTTGTTCGAAAGTCTCTAAACGGAGACATTTATATTTCTGATCACAGTGACATTGATATTATAATCCTCAAAGGCAAAAACAAGATTTTGGCTATTGCCAAGGATTTAATGTCAGAACTGGTATATGGTGCTCAGGATAGATTGTTTACTTACTTGACCAAAAGAGGCATTGTTGTACCTGAATCAATTCAAGCAGGCTCTGTTTATGGTTCTATGGAAGCTAAGATTCAGAACTCAACTGACTTCGACGCAGAAAACATGGCCATCGTAAACATCTCCAGATGGATGGACTCTGAGCGTCCGTACTTTGAATTCATGGATGAGTATGAAGAGATGGAGATGGAGCGATATGTTGATCCAGATGAAGAAGACTCAACAGAACTAGGTGAGGTTCCGCAAGAAGCCGAGAAGGGCGCACTACGTCCCGGCTATAACTACGGTCCTTACTGGATGTCATACACTTACTAGGAGATATTATTATGAAACTTATGTTAGAAAACTGGAAGAGATTTTTGAATGAGGCAGAAGAAGCCTCGGATACAATAGAACAAGTTCGCAAAATGATTGCTGATAATAGGTTCTTGTCTGGGAAAGCCAGTGAGGTTAGTGCAGAGACTGTCAAAGAGGCTGGTCCTTTTGTATTTGTATTATTCAAGGACTCACTTGATTCTCCACACATGAGTAAGCACTTTGATGAAAAGAATCCTATCTCAACTTGGACAATTTCAAAAGACCAAGTTAAAGACTTGATGCTTGACATCATGGCAAAAAAAGATTTCAAAGCGGCTGAAGAAAGAGGAGTACAAAAATACAAGTGGTTAAATGTTCCTGCTAAAGAAGATATTGGCCTAGACAGTCTTAAGAAGGCAGATCCAAGCGATCCATCAATCAAAGCAATTACTGATTTGGAAAAGTTTGGAATGACAGATAGAGTCAAAGATTGGGCTGTTGTGTCTAAAGTCGCCGCTGATAACAAATACGAACTAGTAAATCAGGATGGAAGCCCATATACAGAGGAAGATCTAGCGTCTGATAAACCATCTTTTATCAAGCAGGAAATTGGTGTTATACCCGGTGACAAGAGGCAGAATCCTACAAAATTAGTCAACATTATTGTTGCAGAGATTGGCAAGATTGGTGAAAAGCCAGTTGTGTCCCTGATGACAACTTTCCCCGGACACTCACCAGTTGATAGCGAAGGCAAAGACATTATGGACAAGAAGGCTTTCAAGGATCATGGATACTATTTCCTCAAGGGGGATATGTGACGCAATTATTATGGTTTATGCTGGCTTGCTACGGCCTAACTTTTCTCGTAGTAAATGCCAGTATTTTTAATTCAATTCGTCCAAGTAAAGAGTGGCTAAATGGATTTGGAAAATTATTCCATTGCCCTCTTTGTTTCGGTTTTCACGCCGGATGGTTTTTGTTTGTCATAAACCGTTGGACAGAACTATTTACTTTTGAATATACACTTGCGAACTTTCTTATTTGTGGGTGTGTTGGTTCAGGAACATCTTACATGCTTTCAATGCTTGTCGATGATGATGGCTTGAAGATAAAGGGAGTAAACAATGCGACGTAGAAATATTCCAGACGTTCGCCGCTGCTGTAGCGGCTCTTAGCTCGGGCGGGTAGCGCCCGCCTTTTTTACGGAGATAACCATGAGTAAACAACTTTTACGAGAATACTATGCACTATGTGACGGTGGTGTCTGTCAAGACTTGCTAACTGAGCAAGAAAAGAAACTAATGGCCGAAGGCAAGAAGTTTTACATGACAGGCTGTATGCAGAAGTACGACACACCTAATGGTAATGGTAGAGTTTATTCTAAGAATATTCTTCAAAGAGAAGTAGACAATTACCGGAAGCTCGTAAGAGAGCGCAGAGCATTAGGTGAGTTAGATCACCCTGACGACTCTGTAATTAACTTAAAGAATGCTTCTCACCTTGTTATTGATATGTGGTGGGACGGCACTGCTCTTATGGGCAAGGTCGAAATCTTGAATACACCATCCGGCCAGATTCTAAAACAATTGGCCAATTCTGGTGTTACACTAGGTATCTCATCTCGTGGCCTTGGCTCTGTTAGAGAATCAGCAGGAAGGATGATGGTTGAGGAAGATTTTCAACTTATTTGTTTTGATTTTGTTTCAGAGCCATCAACCCCCGGTGCTTTCATGCATGTCAAGGCTGGTATTCATGAGCACAAAGAACCAAACATTTTTACAAGAGCAGATAAGATTAATCGTATGCTCAACAATATTTTGAGAGACTAATGAAAAGATCAGAATTAAAAAAGCTAATTAAGCCTATTGTAAAAGAGTGTATTCACGAAACCATTTTCGAGGATGGTCTCCTTACGGGTATCGTATCTGAGGTTGCTCAGGGTCTTGGTGGAGGTCAAGTAATTGCAGAGACCAGACAACAAGTTATTCCACAAGAAGACAAGAGTGTGGAGGTCAGAAACGAAAACCTTAATAGGCAAAGAAAGCAACTCCTTGATGCTATTGGTAAAGACGCTTTCAACGGAGTGAATCTTTTCGAAGGTACAACCCCAGCCGCACCTGAGGCAAGGTCTTCAGGCCCTGCAAGCCCAATGGCAGGGCAAGACCCAGATGATCCCGGCGTTGATATTTCAGGGATTATGGCTCTCGGCGGCAAGAACTGGAAGTCCCTTATCTAATGCCAAATATAAACACCGGTTTTGATAACTCAGTGGGAATTTTTAACGCATCAAGTTGGCGCTTTGCGTCCGCCCCCCGAAACGGAACGACCGTCAATGAAGGATTGTTTGTTTTAAGATCGGCTAACTCTGCGCTAGACAATTTTGATTGCACTAGAGTTTTCATCCAATTTGATGTAAGCGGTATAGCAAGCGCCCCCTCTGCTGCTGAGCTAAGATTGAATATTACCGCTAATGCAAATGAGCCTTTTTATCTTGTAAAAGGTGCCAGTCTTCTCGATGATCAAGATCAGCCCGTTACATCTTTCGGAAGACTTCAGGGATATACAAATACTAAGGTTAGTTTACAAACAAACGGAGTAACACTGTACAGTGGGCTAATTACTCCTTCTGGCACCGGCCTTGTAACAATAAGTCTGACCGCCGCAGCTCTTTCTGATTTGGCAAGTTTGGATCGTATTGATTTTGTGGCAGTTGGAGCCGACGATTATACAAGAACTAGCCCAACAGCAGCCGTTAATTCTATTACTCAATTTAGTACATTTGCTGATGCTACTGCCAGCAATAGACCAAGGCTTTCATATACTTCTGCTTCTGACCCAAATCGTGCAAAACTAAGAAGAAAGAGAAGAAGAAGGACTCGCGGCGGGGCCAGAGGATTTTCAACAACAAAAGTTGAAGCACCCTCAGGCGGTAAAACAGTTTCTAACGGATTTAAGACGAACGGTTTCTAAAAAACTAACTATTTATTATAGAAGAGGTATAAAATGTCAAACGATTTTAAATACACAGCAGGATTTCACAATGTGGGATCTTACCTAGTAAGTGCTAAGCCTTACCTTACTGCTTCACTTACAGTGCCTGCTCTTGGCTCCGAGCCTTTGGAAGTTAGCTTTCCAAACATCAGTAAATTTGTGATTATTAGAAATGAGTCAACTTCAACCGGTGACATTCGCGTAGGCTTCTCTTCAATCGGTGTCTCAGGAACTGTCCAGAACAACTACGCTATTTTGTCTGGTTCAGAATCACTTTCTGGAGACTACAGAGTTAAATCAGTTTATATTTTATCTGATAGTGCCACAGAGCAGACTGCTTCAATCGTGGCAGGTTTGACAACTATACCAGTAAGGGCGTTTACCAATTGGACTGGTTCAGCCGGTGTCGGCTAATAAGAGGAATAATGAGTTACAACAGAGATAATAAGCGACATAGACAGTGGAACGATTCAAGACCTAGAAGAAGAAAGAGAAATGATCGTCCAAAGTATGTTGCAAAAGGAAAGAGACCTTCACACGTTACAGTCTTTGTAAGAGAAGGTGAACATCCAGAAAGAGCAATCAAAAGATTTCTTAAGAAGTGCAAGAAAATTAGAATTGTTGAAGAGTACAAAAATCGACAATATTTCGAAAAGCCCTCCGTCAAAAGACGCAGAGAAAAGATGAAAAGGGCGGAAACTATTAGAAAAGCTGCTCAGAAGAACAAATAAGTTTAAAATCAACATCCAATGAAAAACTTATTGGAAGTTGTCAGTTTTAAATACTACTTATTTGTGTGAAGCAAGGTGTTTGCACGAGGAAAACAATATGTCAACTATTTTAGAACAAGCTATTATTGATGCTCAGGCCCTACGAGACGCTGCACTAAAGAATGCAGAGACTGCTATCCTAGAGAAGTATGGAAGCGAAGTCCGTGTCGCAGTAGAGACTCTTCTAGAGCAAGAAGAAATGTTTACTGACGAGCTAGAGATGGGAGAAGAGCCCATGATGGTCGCAGAGATCCCACCAGCACCCGCAGGTGGCGAAAAGCTTTGTCCTTGTCCTGAAGACGAAGAGATGGTTTCTTTGAACCTTGATGTTCTAAAGCAAGCTCTTGACGATATGGACGCAGAAGACGAAGAGCCAATGGAACAAGAAGAGTTGGCTATGGCAATGGGTGCTCCTGAAGCTCTTCAGGAAGAAGTAGAAATTGAGATTGACGAAGAAATTGAAATTGTGACCGAGGAAGAGACACAAATCGAAGAGAGTGTTGACTTTGATGAGTCCATGATCGAAGAGTTGGTCGAAGAACTTATTGTTGACATGATGCCAGTTAAGACTGGCTGGCTTGCAACTCCACAAGGCGAGATGCAACACGCTGAAGAAATGGAATTGGCAAGACGTGCCGGAACTGAGGCCCAAGAGCAAATTAAAGCGCTTCAGGATGCCCACGACCGTCTTACCATCACAAACGAATCACTCACTAAGCAAAATGAAAAGCTTGGTGAAACTGTTTCCGCATTGAAAGAGAAGGTTGAAGAAACCCTCTTGGAAAATGCAAAACTTCTCTATATGAATCAGGCACTGAATAGCGCCTCCCTGAATGAGCGACAAAAGTCAAAAGTTGTCGAATCTATTCGTAAGGCTGATTCTGTTGAAGAGGCGAAGGTCATCTTTGAGACCCTTCAAAGCGCAGTGGGCGAAGCTGGTGCTTCAAAGCCACAATCACTGAGCGAAGCTATCAGAAAACCTTCACTAACTATGCCAAGACGAAGAACTGAAAGAGCAAGCCGCGAAAGCGTCTTGAAGAATCGGTTCCAAAGATTGGCAGGTATTGCTAAAGCAGAATAATCCATAGTTTAATACGAAAAGGAGGTGATTATTATGTCTGTATTAAATAAATTGACTGAAGGCATCGTGAACCGCGATCTCCGCAAGGAAGGTGATGCACTTCTTTCTAAGTGGGAAAAGACCGGTCTTCTCGAAGGTCTTGACAGTGACGTTACCAAAAATGGTATGGCACGTCTTCTCGAAAACCAAGCCAAGCAGCTTCTAAAAGAGGCTTCTTCTATGGCCGCTGGCGACGTTGAAGGCTTTGCTTCAGTCGCATTCCCACTAGTCCGTCGCGTTTTCGGCGGCCTACTCGCTAACGACCTTGTTAGCGTTCAACCAATGAGTCTCCCATCAGGTCTCATTTTCTTCCTCGACTTTACCTATCAAGAAGGTAAGCTTGGATACGGCGCAGGTGAGTCTGTGTACGGTGGTGGTGTTGTTGCCAGCCAGCTAACCGGTGGTGTCTCCGACATTACTGAGGAAGGCGGCGGTCTCTACAACATGGCTGCTGGTTACTCACTCCCAACTGCTTCCGTTGCAGTTGACTTCGGTGCTGGAAATGTTAAGGTTTCTGGTTCTATCACCGCTGGTGGCGTGCCACTCTTCGATGATGGTTCTAAGTCAACTGATGCTTACGAGATTACTCGTTTGCTCCGCTTCGACGCCGACCTTGCAAGTGGTTCACAGTTCGCTGTTGCTTCAATTGCTAAGTCAGCTCTTAGCACCACTGACCGTATCTTTGATGCCGATCTTCTCCCGAACATCGTTATCACTGGTATTTCAGACGCGACTCAGGTTCGTCGCCTAACTCAGATCGACCCGACTGATAGCACTCGTGTCATCTTTGTTGCTACGCACCCAACTCGTACCGCAACACAGGTCTCAGCTTCATTGACTGCTCCTGCTGCTGTCACTCTACCAATCATTGATGATTTCGATGCTGGTGGGGCTATCGGTGCTGTTGTTGGTTCAGATACTTGGGGTCTTGAGGAGCCACGGTTCGGAACTGGTAACGCAGGCTCAAGCCTTGATAAGAATGCAATCCCTGAGATTGACATCAAGGTTGACAGTGTTGCTGTTACAGCTCAGACTCGTAAGCTCAAGGCTAAGTGGTCACCAGAGCTTGGTCAGGACTTGAATGCTTACCACAACCTCGACGCCGAGGTTGAGCTAACTTCAATCCTCTCAGAGCAAATTGCTCTTGAGATTGACCGCGAGATCCTTGGCGATCTCATCAACGGTGCAACTGCCGGTACATTCTACTGGTCACGTTCACCCGGTCTCTTCGTTGATCGCGAGACTGGCGTTGAGGTTGGTGCTGGCGCTGCCGCTCCTGACTTCACCGGTACTGTCTCCGAGTGGTACGAGACCCTAATCGAGACCATCAATGATGTCTCTGCTCAGATCCACCGTAAGACTCTACGGGGTGGGGCTAACTTCGTCGTCTGCGGACCTGAAGTTGCTAACATCCTTGAGTTCACCGCTGGCTTCCGTGCAAGCGTCACTGCTGATGCTGACCGTGGCACTGTTGGTGCTGTTAACGTTGGTTCACTCTCCAAGAAGTTCGACGTGTACGTCGATCCTTACTTCCCACGGAACGTTGTTCTTGTTGGCCGTAAGGGTGGTAGCTTCCTTGAGAGCGGCTTCGTTTACGCTCCTTACGTCCCACTACAGGTCACTCCTACTATCTTCGGTACTGAGGACTTCGTGCCTCGCAAGGGTGTCATGACCCGGTACGCTAAGAAGATGGTGCGTCCTGACATGTACGGTCTTGTCATCTGTCGCGGTCTCCTCGGTGAGTCTGGCGCAAGCTGATAACTAACAGATTACTAAAATAGTAATCAAGCCTCGGTCTTCTAGTAAGGCCGGGGCTTTTGTTTATTTAAAAACTACTTATATAAGAAGGAGGCTGATTCAATGAATATCAGAAAGAAAAAGGCACTTAGACTAAAGGCAGCAGCAGCCCGCAAGCAAGCAGAGGCTCCAGTTGTTGAGGAAAAGGCTCCTGTAGTCGAGAAGGCTGTAAAGCCAAAGCCAAAGCCAAAAGCTAAGAGAGTTAAAAAGACCACTAAGACCACAAAGGAATAATAACTAATGGCTAAGCCTACACTTACACCTGCTAGTGTTACTAGCAAAGTTATATTGACTTCTACTGGTAGTACCGCTACAACAGGTAATGGTGCTGGCAATACTATACATTATCCTTTTGCTCTTTACGCAGACTCAACATCAGCCTTGTATGATGAGAACTTCATATCGGGCGCAGCAGATCAAGTTACTTATACCTACAAAAAGCTTGGTGGAGATGTTCTTGATATTGAGATCACCCCCGGTAACGTCTATGCTGCATACGAGGAGGCTGTCCTAGAGTATTCCTACCATATCAACAAGCATCAGGCTAAGAACGTTCTAAACAGCCTTCTAGGCTTTGCTACGGGCACGTTTGACCATGATGGTCAGATGACCGGTGGTGGAGCCTCAGGTTCATCTGCAAACCTTGCTTATCCTAGATATGAGCTTAGATATGCCAGAAGGATCGGAGATGCATTTGCTGGAGAGGCAAACGTGGGAGGAAACAGAACTATGTATTCTGCTTCTTTCGCAACCACTGCTTCTGTTCAGGATTATGACATTCAAACTATAATTTCCAGTGCAGCTAATCTTAACGAAGATCAGGGTGCTGGAGGACCAGTAGATTACGCTGGACTTGTGGGCAACAAAAAGATAAGAATTGAAAAAGTGTTTTATAAGAGCCCAGCAGCTATGTGGAGGTTCTATGGATATTACGGAGGTCTCAACGTTGTTGGCAACTTGAACTATTATGGGCAATATTCTGACGACTCGACCTTTGAGATTATCCCAGCTTGGCAGAACAAGATGCAGGCCATGGCATATGAAGATCATATTTACACAAGGCTTAGTCACTTCTCTTATGAAATTCATAATAATAGATTAAGAATCTTCCCAATTCCAGATGGAAGATTTACGGCTAATGTCTGGATTAACTTTACAATTGATACAGATCCTTGGTCAGAAGACGCGAATAAGGAAACAGGTGTTGACGGAATCAATAATATGAACACGTTGCCATTTGAAAACATTCCTTATAAGAATATCAACTCAATTGGTAAGCACTGGATTAGAAGATATGCTCTGGCCCTATGTAAAGAGATGCTAGGACAAATCCGTGGTAAGTTTGGTAATTCCATTCCAATCCCCGGAGACAATGTAAGTCTAAATGCATCAGATCTTTTATCTCAGGCAGAGAAGGAGCAGGATGCCCTTAAGGATGAACTCAAGACAATCCTCGATGAAATGACTTATAAGGCCCTTGCTCAGCAAGACGCTGAAATGGTCGAGGCAATTGATAAGGTCCAGAGTGAGATTCCAATGCTAATTTATCAGGGGTAACTGAATGTCAACGAAGAATAAATGGTCACAACCAGATGCTCCACCTCCTCCCCTGTTTACAGGAAAGAAGGAAAGAGATCTTGTAAAGCAAGTTAATGATGAGCTTATTGAGCGAGTCATTGGGCAGACTATTGCATATTATCCTCTTGACATTGAAAGAACAAACTACCATGACATTTATGGGGAGGCTATAAGAAAGAACTTTCTTCCTCCTATCCGCGTTCACGCTCTTGTTGAATTTGATGGAATCAATACAAAGTATAGCACCAATATTGGTCTAGACAAAGAATCAAGTATTACAGTACACTTTCATAAACGCAGATTAACAGAAGACCAAGATCTTTTTGTGCGAGAAGGCGACTTTGTTCTTTATGGTGATCTTCACTATGAAATCGTGACCCTATCAGAGCCAAGACAACTCTTTGGCCAGATAGATCACAGACTTGAAATATCTGCTAAGTGCATTAAGGCACGCGAGGGACTATTCGATGCCCGGTAAAAAAGATTATGGTTATACAGAAATTAAAGGGGTTGAAGGCAAGCTGCAAGAAATTCAATTTATGCCTTCGACTCTTGAAACCATTGACCGTGCGCTTTTCACTTTCCTTGACGAGGAGTTAGATCTTCACGTCACCACAAACAAAGGAAGAACTAAAGTCCCTGTTCTCTGGGTTTCAGCCGAGAGAGCATTCCAAATTAAGAACGATAAAGACCTTAGAGACTCTAATGGGGCTCTGAGATTGCCTCTCATGACAGTGGAAAGAACATCAGTCACCAAAGACCCAACATTTAAAGGCACCTTTCAGGCCCATATACCAGACTCTGGTAAGTCTTACCACAGAGCTAGAAGAGTCAATATTCCAGCCGCAAGAAGAATAAACCAAGGTAAAACTTCTAATTTTAAGAATGCTTGGTCAGCAAGAAAGTATGGGCCAAACCAAGGGGTTGGTAATGGACAGGTAAACTTTCCAAGCAAGGCTACCGACCCAAGCAGGGTTGTGTACGAGACCATTTACCAGCCGATTCCAGTTTATGTTAAGTCAATGTATTCTGTTAAGATTCGAACCGAATACTTACAGCAGATGAACGATGTTTTTCAACCTTTTGTCACGAAGACAGGGCAAATTAATAATTTCTTTATTTCTCACGAAGGTCATCGTTTTGAAGGATTTGTCGAAGATGACTTCGCTCAATCTAATAATGTTGCTGAGTTGGGCGAAGAAGAAAGAACATATGAAACAGAAATACAATTAAGAATCTTAGGTTATTTAATGGGTGAAGGCTCAAATGATGAAAAGCCAAAGCTCACAGTTGTCGAAAACGTTGTAGACGTTAAGATCCCCAGAGAAAGAGTTATTCTGGGGGACATTAATACTTTCTTGAGTGAAGACGAAGAAGGTAAAGGATTTTATAGAGAGTAAAAGGTTTTTGCCCTTATAGAATACTATTTACTCTTGTAGAAAGGCTAAAAAGCAAATAGCTGTATTGAGGAGAATATAGATGTCAGAGTTTGATGCCAGAAAGTTCAGGTTTGTATCACCCGGAATCTTCTTAAACGAAATTGATCAATCACTAGTTCCTGCCCTACCAGATAATGAAGGGCCGGTTATCATTGGACGTGCCGAGCGCGGACCCGGAATGACACCAGTCAAGGTAAGCTCATTCTCAGAGTTCGTTGAAAAGTTTGGTTACCCCATTTCTGGATACGGAGGCCAAGGCGACGTGTGGCGCGATGGCAATTACTCCTCACCAACTTACGGTGGCTACGCAGCACAGGCTTACTTAAGAGCAGGCGTTGGTCCCGTTACCTTTATTCGTCTAATGGGAACAGAGTCACCGGAGGCTACAGCAGCTAATGGCGGTCTCGCTGGTTGGGACACCTCAGGCTCAGCCGACGCAGACCCTGCCGACAACGGTGGTGCTTTCGGTCTTTATGTCTACCAATCAGGCGCCGCAAGCCTTACTGTCAAGCAGCCGGGAACTCTTGCTGCTGTTTGGTATCTAGACTCAGGAGCTATTCGTCTTTCTGGTAATGTTGGCGGACAGACCGGTGTAACTACAGCTTCTATCGGCACTGTCTTCGAGCAAGATGCTAACAACAAATTCAAGGCAGAGATTTTAAACAAAGACGGCAACATTGTTAAGACTGCCACTTTCTCCTTGAAAGAGACCAGCAACGATTTCATTCGAAACGTATTTAGCACCAACCCACAGTCAGTTAACTCAGCCATTGCAACTGCAACCAACCTTAAGACATACTGGTTGGGTGAGACTTTCGAAGGGCAGATCGAGAGACTTTCTCTAGATGACAATAAACTATATGGTACTATCCTAGCTGTTGCTACAGGTACATTCGCACACGAGAATCAAAGAATTCCTTACCGTGATGCTCACTCAGGATGGTTCTTCGCTCAGAACCTCGACGCAGCATCTGGTTCTTATGATTACAACGCTCAGCAAAAGCTATTCAAGTTTGTTGGAATCAACGGCCACGGTGCTTGGTTGCAGAACAACGTCAAGATTTCAATCGACAATGTGAAAGCTTCAAGCAACGAGAACATCCCATACGGAACTTTCGATGTTGTTCTTCGTCGAGCAGATGATTCCGACCTTAATCCTACTGTTATCGAGCGTTACTCAAGCTGTAACTTGAACCCAAATAGTGTAAACTACGTTGCACGACAAATCGGTAACACTATTGTTGAGTGGGACGACGGTGAGCAAAGATACCGTGAGTTCGGTGACTATCCTAACCGCTCTGAGTATGTTCGTGTTATCATGAACGAGGATGTGGACAACAACGGTGTTAGCACTACCGTGCTTCCGTTTGGTGTTGTCGGCCCTGTTCGTTACAAGGGCTTCGACATTGCATCTGGTTCATCAGCAGACACCGAAGTATTTGCTAAGAAAGTTGGTCCGTTCAAGCCCCGCGCCACGGATCTTCCAGTGGGCAAGCTAGTATTTATGAATGACGTTGCACTTGCTACAGGAAGTATCACTTTCCCAGCCATTGCAACAAGAATTAGTTG
>Ga0181369_1000006_pt1 | contig 62649 bp, 67 predicted proteins | sample LowvirmetaG_8_FD_130088 | JGI IMG/M metagenome (GOLD analysis project Ga0181369, IMG submission 130088) | Marine viral communities from the Subarctic Pacific Ocean - Lowphox_04 viral metaG | ecosystem: Environmental > Aquatic > Marine > Oceanic | place: Subarctic Pacific Ocean | collected... | reverse complement strand
TCTGGTGGTGGTGCTCTTGCATATGACAATAGTACTGGTGTCTTAACATTCAATCCATCAACCAATACAGGTGGATCTGGAGGAGGTGGTAGTCATTCTACTGCAGACGGTATCACTCTTACTAAGTTCGTATACACTGCAGACTCAGGTCAGTTAGCATTTACAGACTCTGATGCGAATGGTAATATACTGTCGTATGACGATTCAGACACACAGATAAACGTCTATTTGAATGGTATCCTCTTAGTAGACTCAGACGATTTCACATTGACGGATTCTTCTACAGTCACATTGACTGCCGCAGCTACATTAAATGACGTAGTACAAATCATCAAGTACACACCTCCAAGTGGTGGTAGCGGTGGTGGATCTGGTACAGTAGATTCTGCAAACATCGTTAGTATAATAGATAGTGACTATGTACAAGCAAGAACTTCTGTAAATGCTCGTGGTACACTAGAAGTTAATAAGTTCTTCTTTGACGCAACTGCAGGTCAAGTTTTATTCCAAGGTGATGACAAGTTTGGTTCTACACTTTCAATAGATCCTTCAAATGCAGAAGTTTATCTAAACGGTGTCCTTCAAGAAGAAACAACAGATTACGCTCTACTCACAGACAGAATAACATTTTCTGATGCTTTGGATAGTGGTTATTCAGTTACTATAATAGAAACAATTGGTCGTGTCAATTCTAGACAGACTTTAAATGAAACATCATTTGAATTTACTGCAGACTCTGGAGATACAGTATTCTCAGGTACAGATAACAACGGTAGAACATTAGATCTGACTACTGGTGCTATACAGGTTTACTTAAACGGTATCTTACTATCGGAGACAAACGACTACACAAAAACAAATTCAACCGTAACCTTATTAGAGGCCGCAGACTCTGCAGACTTTATGAGTGTTGTGGTTACATCCGCAAACGTTGCATCAAGTCTAAACACAAAACAATTTCATTTTGCAGGTCACGCAGGAAAAACTCTGACTGGTAATGGATTAGGTTTTAGTGGTGGTGTTCAGGTATTCAAAAATGATGTGTTGTTAGATGAACGTACAGATTATATTACTACACTTGGAAATAAAATAATCTTAACAGACTCAGCAATTGTTACAGATGAAATTATAATACAAACATTCAATGCACAAGAGTTCTCTGGTAAGACATTTGATTTCGTTGCAGACCACGGTCAAACAATATTCAGTGGTGATGATAGGTATGGTGAAGCACTTCTATATCAACAATCAGGGTTGGTTGTATATTTAAATGGTATCGCTCTTGTAGACTCTGTGGATTATGTTGCCACAGATGGAAATAGAGTAACCTTTAATACACCAGTGTCTGCTTCGGATGAAGTAAAAATTTCTACATTCATGCCTGCAGATCTAAGTTCTGTTGCGACACCTCTTACATTCGATACATTTGAATATACTGCTACTGCTGGTCAATCACACTTTAGTGGTACGGATATAAATGGTCAAACATTATCATATTCTACTGGATTAGTCAATGTATATTTAAATGGTTTATTACTAAGAACTGAGGATTTCAAAGATAGTTCAGGTTCTGTATTAACCTTGAATGATGCTGCCGATGTAGGAGACAACTTGACAATTACCAAGTTGACTGGTAACAATATTGGTATTGATGCCGCAGAAGCACAAGGTATTATAACAACAAGACTTGCAACAAATCCTAGAACTTGGGTAGAAAGAACTACAGCTACACCAATAACATCTGGTTCTAGAAACATTGTTGATACTTCTAGTGTTTCCCAAACTCTAACATTACCTTTAAATGCAAATTTTGGTGATGAGGTAAGAATTTTAGATGGAACTGGTAATGCATCGACTAACAACATAACAATAAATAGAAACGGACATAAGATACAAGGTAGTGAAACCGATCTGGTAATAGACATTGATCGTGCAGGTATAGGTCTTGTGTACTATAACGCCACAAATGGTTGGATACTAATAGAGAACTAATATGGTAAAACTTAGTACTATAAGATTCGCAGTCGAAGAACAGCAAGGTACAGCTGGTTTAGACTCTGCAGATATACTAAACATTACAGGAACCGCACTTCAGGTTTTCGATGCACTTGACTCATTACCCATGACAGGTTTATCTGAAGGTGATGAGGCGTTTATTAAAAATACTAACAGACTTTATATTTCAGATGGTTCTGGTTGGTATAATACAACATTAGTCAATAGATCACCTACATGGGCAACAGAACCAGATGCTACATATGACATTGCGGATTCAGCAACTCCACTAGTAATTACTGCACTTGCAACAGACTCTGATAATCCTGATAAGGGTTTACTGAACCAAAGTATTGTAAGTGACTCAGCGCAATACATGGTCGATATTACAGTTGATTCATCCGTATGGACATTTACGCCAAAGACCGCAAGTCAAATAGGTGCATTTGTTGCGGCAGGTAATCTAACAGACTCCAATGGTGACTTTGTTTATACATTCAAGTGGTCAGATGGTATTAGTTTTGTTTCTAAAGCAGTAACTATTGGATATAGTCCCGGCGGTGCAGTTGCGCCTCCAGAAGGTACATTCTATGGAAATCGTGCACTTTATATATCTGGAACCAACGGATCAGATTATACAGATGTAGATTATTGGGATATGGTTACATCGGGCAATGCATCCAAATTTGGTGATATCTCGCCTGGTAAAATAACTTATGGTGGTGCGGCATCTAACAACACTAGAGCAGTTATAATGGGTGGAAATGGCGATGCGACAGCACACGGTGACACTTATGCAGGTAGTGGTTTAGATGAAACGTACTATTTTACATGTGCAACTCTAGGTAATTCATCACAGTTTGGAACCCTTCCTAGAAGAACAAGCGCTCCTGCAGTTGAAGGTGATGGTACTTATGCAGTCGCTGCAGGAGGAGGAACACTCGCATACTCTAACATGGCAAATACAAACAAAGATTTTGCCACTATGGAATATGTGACTATTGCAACTACAGGTAACAGTACCACTCAAGGAAATCTTTCTCTTGCGAGATCATATGCAGCTGCAGCTTCAAATGGCACTACGATGGTAATCGGTGGTGGATATTATTTCCAACACAGTTCGGTGGGTGGCGGACTTATGTATAACTATTATGACAGAATAGATTATCACGTTGTTGCGAATAATACAAATGCTTATGATTTTGGAAACCTAATGAGTGCTAAACTCTTTCTTGCAGCTGCAGGTACAGGTGGAGGTGATATTGCATTATTCATGGGTGGCACTGATATTGGCACACCAATAAGTAGTAGTAATTATCAAGGCGGTACTATTTCTGAAAGAATTGAGTATATAACAGTATCATCACCAGGCAATGCTTCAGACTTTGGAGATCTAAGAGGTGGTTTTGCAGGTGGTTCACCAGGCGGTGAGTCATTTACAAGTGCCACTGCAAATGGAACAAAAGCACACTTTGCTGGCGGTAGAACTACTAGAACTGGTAGTAATGCGGATACTAATGAAATCCAAGAAGTAACAATGAGTACGCCAGGCAATGCAATTTTATTCGGAGAACTAACAATTTCCAGAATGGCTGGATCTGCAGTATCTGGTGGGAGTGCATAATGGGTAGATCAAGAGACATAGCAACAATACTATCTAAGACAGAAGTAGATAACACTTCAAACCTAGTTCTATTGAACACCAGTTCTCCTGCAGGTGTCGATTCTGCACAAGTACAAAATATTGGTTTAGAACATTTTTCTACATTAGATTCTTTACCTATGACTAATTTGGAAGCAGGTCAACAAGCATATGTTTCTGGAACAAACAGATTGTATATGTCAAATGGATCTGGATGGTTCAACGTTGCGTTGATAAATGCGACACCTAATTGGGATTCTGGTGGAGAACCAGATGCAGAATATGATATTGTAGATTCAGCAACTCCTTTATTAATCACTGCTAAAGCAACTGACTCAGACAACTCAGACATCAACTTACTAAACCAGAGTGTTGCGACTGATTCCGCACAGTACATGGTCAACATATCTAATGATTCTTCGGTATGGACATTTACTCCAAAAAGTGCAGACTCTATAGGTATAGAAGTTGCGGCAGGTAACCTAACTGATTCTAACGGAGATTTTATCTATACGTTTAAATGGTCTGATGGAATAAATTTTGTCACCAAGGCAGTAACTATTACTTATAATCCTGCAGGCGGTGGAGGTGGTGTTTTTAATTGGGGTGGTGATAGAGGACTTTCCACATTCCAAGGGAATAATCAAATAGATTACTTTGACATTACAACAGCAAGTGACGCTTCAGATTTTGGCGATTTTCCATATAATTTATATTATATGAGTGCTAATATTTCAAATGGCGAAAAACAACTATTTACTGGTGGATCAGGCGGTGGAAATGTTATATTCTATGTTTCATCTGCCACATTAGGAAATGCCGCAGATTTTGGTGATATGACAAGAAATAATTTTGGTACTGCAAACGCAAGTAATAATACTAGAGGTATTATTGCAGGTGGAGGAAATCCACCAAATGATGTTGGACAAGGTTGGAATGGTATTGAATATGTAACTATTGATCCAGCTGCCCATGCTGTAAATTTTGGAACCTTGGCACAATCAAGGGAACATGGTTCTGGTGTTTCTGATGGTACGTATATGGGTATATGTGGTGGTCAAGCACCAGCTGGTCTCAATAATATTGATAGAATCACAATTGATACAACTGGTAATGCAACTGATTTTGGAGATTTAACATTTGCTCGTAGATATCTGGGTGGTCATGGAATTTCTTCTAAGTGTACAACAGCAGGTGGTGAAAATAATACAGGTTATGGAGATCATATAGAAGAATTTACATTAGATACAAATCAAAATGCAACTTACTATGGAGATTTAACAGTTCAAAGACAAAGTCATGGTGTGACAGGAAATAAAGATTATGGTGTAGCAGTTGGGGGTGAGAACCCGTGGGCAGGAAGCGGAACTACATATGATGTAATAGATCGTTGGAGTATGTCTAGTTCAGGTAATGCTACTGATCATGGTGATTTAGATTTTGCTAGAAGATATGGTTGTGCTGTATCAGGAAACGCCGCATAATGAGTAGATCATTGGACATTGTCACAATGCTTCGTGCTACGGAGATTGACAATACTGGTAACAATAGATTAAAGTTTGTTGCAGGTGGTTTAGATTCCAGTGCAGTCCAATCAATTCCAATGCAATATTTTGAAACACTGGATTCTCTTCCTACGACAAATCTATCCATAGGTCTCCAAGCATTTGTAGAAGAGAATAAAAAACATTATATATCGAATGGATCTGGTTGGTATAATACAGGATATGTAATTAGTTCTTCACCTTACTGGAATAGTGAACCAGATGAAACTTATACGATTGCAGACTCTGTCACTCCTCTTGTTATAACTGCACTTGCTTTAGACTCAGATAATCCAAATTTAATTAATCAAAGTTTTGTATCTGACTCAGCTCAATACATGGCAACCATATCCAACGATTCATCTGTGTGGACTTTTACGCCTAAAACAAAAACACAAATAGGGGATGCAGTCGCTGCAGGCAACTTAACGGACTCTAATGGTGACTTTATCTATACTTTTAAATGGTCAGACGGTGTTAATGTTATTTCTAAAGCAGTAACTATTTCATATAGTCCATCTGCGTTACCATTTGAATGGGGTGGTGATAGAGCTTTGACTATGGGTGGATATTATTCTAACGCTGCTCTTAGTGGTTCGAGTCCTAATGGAAATAACGGTGAAACATACATAACTTACTATTCAATAAGTACAGCTAGCACCGCTCAAGATTTTGGAGATCTTAATGTTTTTGGTTCTAGAGGCACTACTTCATTTGGTACATGCAGTAACAGTACTAGAGTTTTAACATGTGGTGGTGAGAAGATGGGTGCATCATTTACAGGAACTGATGATATTAAATATCATACAACTGCAGTTCCAAGTAACAGTGCTCAATTCGGTAATATGATCGTACCATCTGCAGGTTATATGGGTGCAGGAGTATTCGCAGCATGTGATGGGACTAAAGCAATTATGGGTGGTGGTTGGGCCTATAGTGGTGGAGTGCAATATGGATCTACTCAAGGTTTACAACAAGTAACGGTAGACACCACAGGAGATGCGACATATCAAGCACCAATGGGTCAACAACTGTATAGTGCACGTGCATGGAATAATTCTGAGAGAGCATTAATAGTTGCGACAAACGATACTGCGAGTGGTGCAGACAAACAAAAAATATGGTATTACACATTTGATACTACATCCGATTGTGTGTCATTTGGTGAAATCAATAACACTAATGCAAATGGTGATACGGTACATAGCTATACGAGTGATCCAGTTGTATGTGGTGATGCGACTTACCTTATAATAGCAGGAGGTAGACACTATAATTATATTAGTGGTTCAACTATAGTTACAGATATTTCTGATGAAATAGATCGTTTGAATATGTCTAGTACAGGAGAGGCGACTACCTTTGGTAATTTGGTTTGGAATCGAAGAACCTCATGTGGTGCAGGTGATGGAACTTATGTAACCATGTCAGGAGGCACAACAAACAATAGTAATCCTCTTCTAGGTTCATGGAGTACTATAACAAACTATATAGAAAGAATAACGGTCTCAACTCCAGGCAACGCTGTTGATTTTGCAGACCTAATATATGGTCACAGAGTTGGTCAGGCATCTTCTGGAAATGCCTCATGAAAAGTTTTGGTAGAAGAATAGCAGATCTAATAAATGCTCAAGGAGAAGTAAAGAGTTCTAAGATTGATTCTTTTGATTCGAGTGAAGTAGAAACAATTATTACTTCAAATGTATCTGGATCTGTGATATATCTTAATAGTTTAGATAGTTTACCTACCACTGGATTGTCTGAAGGTCAAAAAGCACTTGTAAAAATTAGTGATAGTATAGGTAGACTTTACATTTCTGATGGATCTGGTTGGTACAATGCAGACACAAATCTAAACACTGCAGGCCCAACATGGGTTACAGAACCAAATGCAACTTACACCATTTCAGATTCTGTGACACCCTTAACTATAACTGCACTTGCAACTGATGTTGACTCAGATGTATTAGTGGATACAAGTGTCGTTACAGACAGTGCCCAATACTTGGTTACTATTACTAACGATTCTTCTGTATGGACTTTTACTCCTAAGACTGCTGATCAAATAGGAGATGCAGTCGCTGCAGGTAACCTAGAAGATTCTAGTGGTGAATTTATTTACACTTTTAGATGGAATGACGGTATCAACGTTGTTTCCAAAGACGTAACTATTTCATATAGTACTGCAGGGCCTACAGGAATTGCTTGGGGTGGTACTAGATCAGTTCATCACATTGGTTATACCAAATCAGATTATAATGGTAACGGATCTAATTATAATGCCGTGGTTAATGATATAGTATACAACGACATCACTACTCCAGGCAACTCCTCAGATTTTGGTAACTTAAATCGTGCCAAAGACGATGTTACTGGTAATATATCTAATGGCACAAGGGCTATTTTCTGGGGTGGAAATCGAGATCTCTGGCCTTGGTGGGGAAGTAGAACTATTCAATATGTGACAACTGCAACACTTGGAAATAGTTCAACTTTTGGTTTACCACTTTATTATGCAACTGGTCAAGATAGTTTTAATAGGACATTATACTACACTACCTACCAAGCAGCTGGAACAGGCGATAGTATTTATGGATTACAATGGGGTGGATATCGCGCAAATCAGGGTAACACTACAGATATTGAATATATTGTTATAGATACCACTGGAAATGCAGCAATATTTGGATATTATGCTTCTGCGACAAATTCAGCCTCTGCATGGAATGATGCGACTCGTAGTGTAATGTATCATGGGGGTAGTTCTGGTTCTATAAAATATCTTACAACTCAGACAATAGGTAATGCAACCTCATTCACTGGTACTCACTCACACGAAAGTGATCATGCATCGTGTTCTGATTCTACAAGAGGTATTACCTTTGGTGGTAATTCAAGCAAGACTATAATAACATATAATGTAACACAAACCCTATCAGATGCAAATTCTTTTGGAAATTTAATTTCAGGAAATGGGAGAATGGGTGCTGCGTCAGATGGAACATACGCTCTTTGTATTGGGGGTCAGAACGATGTTGATATTGAATATGTGACAATACAAACCACAGGTAATGCCACTGATTTTGGTGAATTACCTTACAAATCAGCAAGTGGGGTTGCATCCTCTGGAAATGCCGCATAATTGTAAAGTGAAAACATTATAAATAGTACCAAATAATTTAGTTTTTGGAGACTATTATGGCGGTTCCTGCATCTAGACAAGATCTCATAGACTATGCCAAAAGAAGACTTGGCGATCCAGTTTTAGAGATCAACATCGATGAAGATCAAATGGAAGACCGTGTCGATGAGGCATTACAGTACTATCAAGAGTACCACTCAGACGCAACGGTCAGGACATACTTAAAACATTTAATTACTCAGACTGATGTCGATAATGAATACATTCCGATATCTTCAGATGTTTTAACTGTGACCAAACTATTTCCAGTTGCATCTTCCTTCAACTCATCGTTTAATTTCTTTGACATTAAATATCAAATGATGTTAAATGATATCGCAGACTTGCAAAACTTCGCAGGAGATCTGGGATACTACGAGCAGATGCAACAATACTTGTCAATATTAGATATGAAACTAAATGGAACACCACAAGTCCAATGGTCTAGACATCAAGATAGATTACACATATTCGGAGACTTCCATGATAAGGATGTCAAGGTTGGTGAATATGTTGTTGCAGAAGTCTATACTATAGTAGATCCAGAAGTGCACACATCGATTTATAACGACATGTGGTTAAAAGATTACACTACTTCATTGTTTAAACAACAATGGGGAATGAACCTTATCAAGTTTGAGGGGGTTCAGTTACCAGGCGGTGTAACATTTAATGGAAGACAATTATATGATGATGGTACATCAGAGTTAGAAAGGTTAAGAGAGACAATTAGACTAGAACATGAAATGCCCGTTGACTTTTTTATAGGATAACATAAATGGCTCGTAACCTCTACTTCTCGGAAAAAGTAAGATCTGAAATGGATCTCTATGCAGACTTAGTCATAGAGTCATTAAAGATCTATGGACAAGACGTGTACTATTTACCGAGAGACTTGGTAAACGAAGATGTGTTATTAGGAGATGATGTTACATCTCGATTCCCAACATCTCATAAGATAGAGATGTACATAGAAAATGTAGAAGGGTTTGATGGAGAGGGAGATCTGTTTACTAGGTTTGGTGTAGAGATTAGAGACGAAGCAACCTTTGTGGTTTCACGTACAAGATTCTCTGCACAGGTTCGCAGACCAGACAATGACATTGCAACCGACAGACCTACAGAGGGTGACTTAATTTATCTTCCTCTTACAAATAAAATGTTTGAGATACAACACGTAGAACATGAACAACCGTTCTATCAGATAGAGAACTTACCAGTATACAAAATGAGGGCAACTCTATTTGAATACACTGGAGAAGACTTTGACACAGGTATCGAAGGTATCCAAGATATTGAGAAGACAGGTTCTTATCAGTACAAAGTTTGTTTAACCGCACCTAAGAAACCTACTACATCAGTCACTATGAATTTTGAGTACGATGATAATGTATTCGATTCTGCATACGGGCCTGAAGGAACAATATCAACTGTGTCTATACTTACTGGTGGTACATATTATACAACACCACCAACTATAAGATTTGTGGGTGGAGATCCAGATGACAGTGCAGAAGCAACAGCGATAATAGATTCCGCGACAGGTCTTGTAACATCTGTTGTGGTTACAAATGGTGGATCAGGATACGAAACATTACCACTCATTGCTTTTGATGGTGGTAGTTCAGTGGATAGTGATTATTCAATCGGTGATACAGTCAAACAAGTTATTGCAGATGGTGTTACAATTACTGGTGAGATTCAAAACATCGATCTTGATTCTGCAGGTGACAGTGATCGTTGCTTATATCTTGCACATGTTGGTGCAGACGATGGTAAGTATCATACCTTCACAACTGGTGGAACACTACTAAACGTAACAAATAATGCACTTACTGGATTTACTATAACAACAGTTAGTGAAGATAATAAAATTTCAGAAACAGAACAAAACGAGACATTTACAGATTTTAGTGACGATTTCTTAGATTTCACAGAAGATAACCCATTCGGTGATGCAGAAAACAACTAAATATATCTAACGCAATAGGATAAAAACATGCCAATTATATTCAGAGCTACAAAAGGGAGTAGATTAACTGTCTCAGAGATAGACGGTAACTTTCAATCCTTATCAGATGCTGTTAACACAAAAGTAGATTCTGCAAACGTCATAGGAATTGTAGATAGTGCATACGTGCAATCAAGACAGTTGAAGTTTGATTTCTTAGACTCTGCAGAAGCAATTTCACTAATAGATGCAACGCATGTTCAAGCAAGACAAACTCATTACTTAGATTCCGTTGCAACACAATCATTGATAGATGCAACATACATTCAAGCAAATCAAAGTAATATAGACTCTGGGTTAGTCGTAAATTTAATTGACAGTTCACACATACAGTCGAGACAAACACAACAGGATTTTTCATATACTTCTTTAACAGATGTTCCAGATTTATTTGACAGTGTCGATGCTACTATACTGATTGATAGTGCATATGTACAGGTACGTCAGACACCTCAAGACTTTACATACAATTCGTTAACTGGTAAACCTAACATATTAGATTCAGACCATGTTATTAGGATTATTGGTCAAGAAGGTATAGACTCTGATCTTACTATAAATTTAGTTGACTCTGCATACATCCAGTTAAGAGATCGTTTTCAAGACTCATCGTTAGTGACATCTACAGTTGATGCGTCATATGTACAGGCAAGACAAACACCACAGGATTTTGCATACAGTTCCTTAACTGGTACTCCAACTACAATAGCAGGTTATGGAATCACAGATGCATTTGATGGTGCATATGGTTCACTGTCAGGTACTCCAACTATACCAACAAATAACAATGAATTGACCAATGGTGCTAACTATGTAAGTGACACTGCTCTTGCAAATAATTTATTAAACCTTGCAACAAACCTTGTTCCAGATACAGATAGTGCACGTGACTTAGGTACTGCATCCAATAAATGGAGACAGTTACACCTTTCAAGTAATACAATCTTTCTTGGGACTGATACAGTATCCACTGATAATGGTGAGTTAAAAGTAAATAGTAAATCAGTGTACGACTATAATTCTCCAGATAATGCTTTAGTCGCACTCAGTGATAAGTTTATTGAAACTTCTGCAGAACTTACGGACGCACAAGCACCAACTGATCCGCTAGTTGTTTTTAATACTTGGAATAGATTTTCCCATCAAGGTTCAAGTCAACCTCTTGCAAATCAATCAGATTTAGCGGCATGGTCATATAATTCAGGTACTGGTGCAGTCGAAAATTCTCTGAACACAGCATCAGCGACAGGATTCTACTCACCAAGAAAACATGAAAGTTACACACATGAGGCTACATTAAAATCAACAGGTTCTGATGATGATATTGTGGGTGTTGTTGTTGGTTATGTTATAGAAGATGGAAAACACTATACGTTAAGTGCTATTAGACAAACACATGGTGGTTTTGTCGCATCTGGATTAATGTGGGGTCTTGTGTTTAACTTGGGTCAATCAGGTCATGGAGACGCAACTCGTGATCAAGCATTAATATCAAATGGTACAAGTCTAGGAACAGCAGGTAACGGAAATGCATCTGATTGGAATGCGTTTCCAAATGGAACAAAAGTTTATGTTCGTAAAATTGGGGCAAGTCTCTCAATTAAAACATCACAGTTCAATAGTACAAACCTCGATAATGACACAGAAATTACTTTTGATCTATCATCCGATTCGAGAACTCAAAGGTTTGCAGGTTCTGTACCATATGGTTATATTGCACAGTCACAAGGCCCTGCATCTTTCTCTGGTCTATCTTTTACGCCTGATATACCTGAATCAATTATTCATTTCCAAGGAAATGGTGCAACAGCGTTTTATCAATATAACAGCGGTACTTCTAATTGGGATACAGATACGAATTCTACTCTGTCTGATAGAAAAGGTAAAATTTACCACAACGATAAAACTGGTAGAACATTCTTTAATGATGGAGACAATGTTGTACCTATCGGTACTGTAAGACAATTTAATGATGTGCTTTATCAAGTGCCTCAATCATCTGCTCCTACTGCAACAACAATTGGTGCACTAGGTCTCAAGCCTGGTATGTTTGCAGTCGCAGACGGTACTAACTGGGATCCTTCAAGTAAGGGTGGAAGCGTACCATATCCAGTTTTCTGGGATGGAACACAATGGAATGCGTTATACTAAATGTTTGGAACACACTTTTACCATGAGAAGATAAGAAAATCAGTTTCCCTCTTTGGGAGACTGTTTAACAATATCTATGTGATCCGCAAGAATGCTTCTGGTGGAGTTTTAAATCAATTAAAAGTTCCTCTTGCATATGCACCTAGAAAGAAATTCTTAGAGAGAATTAGACAACAAACAGATCTATACACAGACGAAAAGACTGCAATTAAACTTCCTCGTATGTCTTTCGAGATAACAAGTTTTGTTTATGACAATACAAGACAGTTGACTAAAACTAGCACCTTTAAAGGTCGTGGTCAGAAACTTAATGATGAAACACCATTTCCTACAGCTCAGAAGTTTTTTTCCCCAGTTCCTTACACAATTTCATTTGATTTAAATATTTACGCAAAGAGTCAAGATGATGCTTTACAGATTGTAGAACAAATACTACCTACATTCAATCCTCAATACACTGTGACGATAAAATCATTTCCAAAAGAGTTTCCAGATTTCAAAGAGGATATTCCAATTGTTATGTTGGGTGTTGCTTTCTCAGATGATTTCGAAGCAGACATGGCACAGAGAAGAACAATCGTATATACGTTATCTTTTGAGATGAAAGTATCCTTCTTCGGCCCAATCGCAAACTCAACTGTTATCAGAAAATCTGTTGCAGACATTTTCTTTCGTGAAGCAGGTGCAGACGGTGATTCTGACATACGTGCAGAAAGGTTGACTGTAACACCTAACCCAACCACAATAATCGGAATGCCCGATAGTGACTATGGATTCGATACTGATATCGATCTCGCCTTTGATGATAGCGCATAAGGAGAAATAAATGCCCATCACATTAAGAAACACAAAAGGCAGTGAACTTACCTTTGCAGAACTAGACGGCAATTTCACTCACCTTAATACACAAATAGATACCTTAACAGATTCTTCTACGGTAAAAACTTTTATTGACTCTTCCTATGTACAAGGAATTGCAGGTCAAACTTACATAGAAAGCATAGTAGATTCTGCATATGTAAACAATAGAGCAGAAGTTTCAGTTGCTCTTATAGATAGTGATTACGTACAAGCACGTGTAGACACAGTAAAACTATTTCCATACACAGTCGCTACCGCACCATCTGGAACTGAAGGTCAAATGATATATGTAACAGATGGTAATGCAGGAGACGCAACACTTGCAGTATTCAGTGGTGGATCTTTTAAAGTTGTATCTGTACTTGGTGCTACAATACTAGACTCAGCTGGTGGCGGTGGAGGCGGATTCTAATCCGATGACAAATGAGTGATGATGAAAAAATAAATAATGACTATGATTATTCTCGTGACACTTTATATGAGTTGATCGAAAAAGGAAAAGACGCACTAGAAAATATGATAGAGGTTGCTCGTGAATCAGAGCATCCTCGTGCATATGAAGTATTATCTGGTTTAATTAAAAATGTTGCAGATGTCAACGATAAACTACAAGATTTAAATAAGAAACAAAAACAATTGAATGATGATGAGAAACTACCGCAAGTAGAAAATCAACAGAATAACTACTACTTAGGTTCTACCTCAGATATTCAAAAGATGCTAAAAGAAGATAATGTGATTGATGTTGAAGCAGAAAGAGTCATATCTAGGGAACCCTAACGTAAAGAGAGACGGTGTCCTACAAGAATGGACTCCAAGCCTATTACAAGAATATAAGAAGTGTATGGACAATCCTATATACTTTGTAGAAACTTATGTAAAGGTTATTTCTCTAGACGATGGGATGGTTCCCTTTGTTTTATATCCATACCAAAGGAGAATGTTTGAACAATTCCAAGAAAACAGATTCAGTATCGTCCTCGCATGTAGACAATCTGGTAAAAGCATTAGTGCATGTGCCTACCTCCTTTGGTACGTTCTTTTCAACCCAGAAAAAACAGTTGCCATCCTCGCAAACAAAGGTGCGACTGCACGTGAAATGCTTAACCGCATTACACTCATGTTGGAAAACATTCCGTTCTTTCTTCAGCCTGGATCGAAAGCACTCAATAAAGGTAGTCTCGAATTTTCTAACAATTCACGTATACTTGCTGCTGCTACTTCTGGGAGTTCCATTCGTGGTATGTCTGTCAACCTTCTATATCTTGATGAGTTTGCTTTCGTAGAACGTGCCGCAGAATTCTACACGTCTACATATCCAGTTATCTCTGCAGGTAAAGACACCAAAGTTATTGTGACATCTACTGCAAACGGTATTGGTAATCAGTTCCATAAGATATGGGAAGGATCTGTCCAAGAGATAAATGAGTTTAAAAGTTTTCGGGTGGACTGGTGGGACGTACCAAACCGTGACGAAAAGTGGAAAGAACAAACTATATCCAATACAAGTCAATTACAGTTTGATCAGGAGTTTGGTAATACATTCTTCGGAACTGGGGATACACTCATAAACGCAGAAACATTACTTAACCTACGTGCAAAACCTGCGAAGAGATATATGGAAGGTGGTCTACTAAAGATATATGAAGAACCACAAAAGGATCATGATTACATCATGACCGTAGATGTTTCAAAGGGAAGAGGTCAGGACTATTCCACATTTACTTTGATCGATATTAGCGTTCGCCCGTTTGCACAGGTTGCTGTATATCGCAATAACACTATCTCGCCATTGCTCTTCCCAAACATTATTTATAAATATGCAAAACCCTACAATGATGCGTATGTTGTTGTAGAGTCAAATGACCAAGGAGGGGTAGTATGTAATGGGTTGTATCATGATCTAGAATATGAAAACGTACACGTAGAGTCCTCAGTTAAAGCAAATGCAATAGGTATTGAAATCAACCGTAGAACTAAACGTCTAGGATGTTCTGCAATAAAAGACATTTTAGAAACAAACCGCTTGACAATTAACGATGATGCTACTATATTAGAGATATCAACATTTGAGGCGAAAGGGCAATCATACGAAGCCTCAGATGGAAATCACGATGATTTGATGATGAATCTTGTTTTGTTTGGGTATTTTGTGTCTACTCAATACTTTTCTGACATGACAGATATTAATCTAAAACAAATGATGTTTCAACAAAAAATGCAAGAAATAGAGAACGATGTTGTTCCATTCGGGTTTATCGATGATGGATCTGCAGCGATACAACAAATAGAGAACCAAGATGATCCATGGAGAATAAGAGTCGATGAAACTCAACGATTTGTGTGGGATGCCGATGACATACCACTGTAAAGTAATTATATTATAAATAATGGTATGTTGACTAATCGTATTATGGAACATATAATTTTTAACAGAGGAAGATAACATGGCACTTTCAACACCGTCTGCTTCGCCAGCCGTTGTCGTCAAAGAAATAGATCTGACTGGTGGCGTTCCAAACGTACAGTCAACTACTGGCGCAACCGTTGGGAACTTTCGCTGGGGGCCTGCAGAACAAAGAGTATTGATAGACAACGAGACTTCTCTTGTCAACACTTTTGCATCTCCAGACTCAGCAAATACCATAGACTTCCACAGCGCATCCTACTTTTTACGTTACTCAGGTTCTTTACAAGTTGTACGCGAGGTTACCTCGGCTGCAAAGAATGCTCGTTCTACTACAGGACAACTAGCAACAGATAATGATGGTTCCTTACCTATGGAACTAGTAAAGAACGATAATGATTTCGCGGCACAACAGAGCGCTTTGGATTCAGATTCACACACTTTGATTGCACGTTACCCAGGCGAACTAGGTAACTCAATTCAAGTATCAATTTGCCCACCTAACAGTACTGCATTTAATGCATGGTCGTACAAAGATGACTTCGATGCCGCGCCTGGCACATCATCACATGCATCAAATAAAAATGCATCTAACGATGAAATACACGTTGTAGTTGTAGATAATGGTGGAGAACTAACAGGAACAAAAGGTACAGTACTAGAAAGATATCCTTTCGTTTCAATTGCAAGTGATGCTAAAAATGCTGATGGTACTACTAACTTCGCACAAGATATAGTTAATGCGAGATCCGAATACATCCACATGGTTGGATTCGACTCAGACTATTCTTCTGCAGGTGCAGGTACTACTGCAGATTCTGGTGACAACTTTGCACCAGGCTTAACTGCGGCAACAGATCACACATTCACAAAAGGTTCAAACTCAGGTGTACTAGGAACATCTGAAGTCTTGACAGGTTTTGACCTATTCGAAGATAAGGACATCGTAGAAGTTGACTTCTTAGTCGCTCCATCGATGAACAGTCGTGCAGATCAAACAACTGTTGTGAATGATTTAATTTCAACAGCATCAGGTCTACGTAAAGATTGCGTAGTCTGCGCTTCACCTGCAAGGTCAGACGTAATTAATTTGACTAATACTGCAACAATAACAACCAATATCACTACAACCGCTGAAACTTTCACAAGTTCATCATATCTGGTAGCAGATGGAAACTTCTTGAAAGTGTACGATAAGTACAATGATCAGTTTATTCAGATCCCTGCCGCATCATCTACTGCAGGTATCATGGCCGCAACCGATTTAAATCGTGCACCATGGTTCTCTCCTGCAGGTTCAAGACGTGGTGGATATCTAGGTATTACTGCAATCAGTTGGTCACCTACAAAGGCACAAAGGGACACACTATACAAAGCAGCGGTTAACCCGATTGCAAACATCCCAGGCCAAGGTGTACTGTTGTTTGGTGACAAAACAAAACTTGGTCGCCCATCTGCATTTGACAGGATCAACGTCCGAAGACTATTCTTAGTCCTAGAACGTGCGATTGGAAAAGCAGCGGAACAAGTTATGTTCGAGTTTAACGATGAGTTTACTCGCGCAGAGTTTGTCAACATAGTAGAACCAGTACTCCGAGAGGTGAAAGGTCGTAGAGGTATTACAGACTTTAAAGTTGTCTGTGATGAAACCAACAACACTGGAGCCGTGATTGATCGTAACGAGTTTATTGCAAATATTTTCATTAAACCTGCACGTTCTATCAACTACGTCACTCTGAACTTTGTTGCTGTTCGTACAGGCGTTGACTTTGAAGAAGTCGTAGGAACGGTGTAAGGAGGTAGACATGGCAATTTTAGGAGTAGACGATTTTAAAGCAAAACTACGAGGTGGGGGCGCACGTCCTAATCTCTTCCAAGTTACCATTAACTATCCTGCATTTGCAGATGGTAACCCAGAGCTTACCTCTTTCTTAGTTGAAGCAGCGGAACTGCCTGGATCAACATTCGGTCAAATATTAGTACCTTTCCGAGGTCGCCAGTTAAAAATGGCAGGGGATCGTACATTTGCTGAATGGACAACAACTATAATCAACGATACAGATTTTGCAATCCGTGACGCACTAGAGCGTTGGATGAATGGTATCAACGGACACAATGCCAATACAGGTCTTGCGGTTCCAGTTGCATACGAAGCAGATCTTAAAGTTGAACAGTTGGATCGTGAAGGGGATGTCATTAAGACATATAACTTCCGTGGGTCATATCCACAGGATCTTGCACCCATTCCACTATCATTCGGTGACAATGACAACATCGAAAGATTCACATGTACTTGGGTATACCAGTACTGGGAAAGCAATACAACAAGTTAACTAAATAACAGATAGGGCGGTAATACTGCCGCCCTATTATTTTATCTGAGGACTACAATGGCAGAAAATAATGGTTTAAAGTTATTTGGTTTCGAAATCAAACGTGCCAAAAACAAAGATGAAGAAAAACTTCCATCCATTGTTCCACCAAGGGACGATGAGGGTGGTAGTTATGCAACTGCCTCTGGTACACATTATGGTCAGTATTTAAACCTTGACGGTGACGATTCAAAAGACAACTATCAATTAATAATGAAATATCGTGGAAATGCGATGCACCCAGAAGTGGATGCCGCAATCGAGGATATTGTCAACGAAGCAATTACTGGCAGTGAACTAGAACAAACACTTGATATCAATCTGGATGATGTAGATGCACCAGACAAAATCAAAAAATTAATTAAAGAAGAATTTGATTACATTTATGGTATGTTGAACTTCAAAGAATTGGGTCATGACATATTCAGACGTTGGTACGTGGACGGACGTTTATACCACCATCTAATACTGAATGAGGCTCAACCTAAAGAAGGTATACAAGAAGTAAGACCTATTGACTCTTCTAAAATGCGTAAAGTTAAGAAGGTCAAATTCAAAAAAGATCCTGTAACAGGTGCAAAGATTGTAGAAAAAACTGAAGAGTTCTTTATCTATCAAGAGAAGCCTGGGTCATCAACTAGTGGCATCAAGATGACAAATGACTCCGTGTCATATGTCACATCTGGGTTATTGACAGAGGATCGTAAGAAAATAGTTTCGCATATGCACAAAGCATTGAAACCAATCAACCAGTTAAGGATGATGGAAGATGCGTTGGTCATATACAGACTTGCACGTGCACCAGAACGTAGAATATTCTACATTGATGTTGGTAACTTACCAAGAGGTAAATCGGAACAGTACATGAAAGATATCATGGCACGTTACCGAAACAAACTTGTGTACGATGCTAAGACTGGTGAGATCCGTGATGATCGTAAACACCAATCACTACTTGAAGACTTCTGGTTACCAAGACGTGAAGGTGGTCGCGGTACTGAGATTACTACACTACCAGGCGGTGAGAATCTAGGACAAATAGAGGACATTATATATTTTCAAAAGAGAATGTATCGTTCACTAAACGTTCCGATGTCTCGTTTGGATACAGAATCTGTTCAAGGTATTCTTGGCAGATCTACAGAAATTAACAGAGACGAACTCAAGTTTCAAAAGTTTATTGATAGATTGCGAATGAGGTTCTCTCACTTATTCTATGGAATCCTAAAAAAACAACTTGTCATGAAAGGCATTTGTACTGAAGAAGATTGGGATTCATGGAAAAATGATATCACAGTTGATTATGTAAAAGACAATCACTTTACAGAACTACGTGATGCAGAAGTATTTCAAAACAGATTGGAAAGTCTTGATAGGGTTTCTAATTATGTTGGAGAATATTTCTCTAAAGAATGGATACAGAAGAACGTTCTGCATCTATCAGATGAAGACATTGAAAGTATGAACAAACAGATTGATGGGGAAGATGATGGTGAGGAAGAAGAAGCACCAGATAATAGTCCCACAGCTGGACAAAAATTTGAATTGAAACCTGTACAAGGAGATGAAAAAGAAAATGAGTGAAGATACACAAACAATGATTCAACACGCATTGGATCAAGACTGGAACAAAGCAAATAAAACTTTTGGTGACATGATGTCAGTAAAACTTCAAGATGTTTTGGATCAGGAAAAAGTTAAACTAGCAGATCAAATCTATAACGGTGCGGAAAACATTGAGGATGAAGATATAGATGATGAGCAACTCGAACTTGAATTGGATGACGAACATGGCGAGGAAGAGCAAGAGGGAGAGTTACCCTTGGAAGATGCCGAAGAGGGAATACAAGAGCCCAGTGATAATGTGGAAGTCGGAATGGATGACGAAGACGGAGAAGGGTCAGAAGATCCGATACCTGAAGAGTCTTGATGTCAAAGAACAAGAAAGTATAAATAATATAAATTAAATGAAAACTTTTGATCAAATAAGAGAGTCACTAGGACGTAAACCGAAAGGTCAACTTGTCGTTAACAAGAAGATAGGTCGCGTCCAAATGATGGTGTATAAAGAACCCAAGGGTTTTGCCGCCTATGTAGATGGTGACAGATTAGACGTATACAAAAGTAAAGGTGAGGCAGAGAAGGCCGCATCTGAAATGATAAAGGTATTAAAGAAATGAAACTGATTGCAGAATATACCGAACAAAACCTAGAAGTTCTCACCGAACAGGATGAGAAGTCTGGGAAGAAGAAGTACATGATCGAAGGTATCTTCATGCAAGCAGAACAAAAGAATAGAAATGGTCGGATTTATCCCAAACCTGTAATGGAAAAGGCACTGGACAAGTATAACGGTGAACAAGTTTCAAAAGGTAGGGCAGTGGGTGAATTGAATCATCCAGAAGGGCCGACTGTAAATCTAGATAAGGTTTCCCACAAGATAGAATCTCTTAAATGGAAAGGGAACGATGTTGTGGGTAAAGCGACTATATTGGAAACTCCTATGGGTAAGATCGTACAAGGTCTGCTTGATGGTGGTGTCAATCTAGGCGTATCGACTCGTGGTATGGGAAGTTTGAAGAACGGTAATGACGCAATGGTAGTGCAGGAAGACTTTATGTTGAATGCAGTAGATATTGTTCAAGATCCATCCGCACCTAGCGCATTTGTTAATGGAGTTATGGAAGGTGTAGAATGGGTTTGGAACAACGGTATTATCGAGGCACAAACAATTGAACAAATGGAGACTGAAATTAAGAAAGCTCCACGTACTGATCTCTATGAGACACAGGTTCGTGAGTTTAAGAATTTCCTCTCGTTACTCAAAACTAAATGAAAAAGGAGTCTAATATGACTGAACAAGTTCAGGATCAAGAACTCCATGACGAAGTAACAGACGAAGTTGTGGAACAACAAGGTCACGATCCTAAAAACGCAGAAGCACAGTCTATTGCTGCAACAGATAAGGCAGGTGAAGCTACTGGAAGCGCCCCAAAGCGTAAAGGTGACCAAACCAAACAAGACCCAATGCCTAAAACTAAAGCAGCATTAATGGCAGGCATGGTAAAAAGAATGGGTGGAATGAATAAAGCATCACTCATGGCCATGTACAAAGCAGAGGGATTTGAAGATCTTGAAGGCGAAGTAGTTGCGGAATCAGAAGAGAAAACAGAAATAGATATGACTGTTGATTTCTCTGATGACCTCAATGCACTTGTCGAATCAGAGGCAACTCTATCCGATGAGTTCAGAGGTAAAGCAGAAACAATCTTTGAAGCGGCAATAAAGTCAAAATTGTCTGAAGAGATTGATCGTCTTGAAGAAAAATACAATGAAGAACTCGCAGAAGAAATTGCTTCTACAAAATCCGATCTCGTAGAGAAAGTTGACAATTACCTAAACTACGTAGTTGAGCAGTGGATGGAAGACAACAAAGTTGCCGTCCAAACTGGTTTACGCACTGAGATTGCAGAGACGTTCATGAACTCTCTGAAAGATCTGTTTACAGAATCTTACATCGAAGTACCAGAGTCTAAGGTTGATCTAGTTGACCAATTGTCTGCGGAAGTTGAAGAGTTAGAGGCTGCCTCTAATGACGCAATTACTAAGCAAATGGAAATGCAAGAAGAATTAGAAACGTTAAAGCGTGATGCAATCATCGCTGAAGCGGCAGAAGGTCTTGCAGCAACACAAGTTGAAAAACTTAAAAAACTCGCCGAAGATGTAGACTTTGATAACGAAGAAACTTTCGCAGAAAAAGTAAATACAATCAAAGAATCATACTTCACAAAGAAAACTACTGAGTCTGCTGATATTGAAGAAGCAGTCGAAGACGGTGATGCTGTAGTAGAAGCAACATCTGACATGATGGCTCAGTACCTATCAGCAATCCAAAAAACTAACAAATAATTGGGAGTCCAAAAAATGATGACAGCATCATATGACAAGTTGATGGAAAAGTGGGCGCCAGTCTTGAACGAAGAGTCAGCAGGCGCAATCACTGATAACCATCGTAAAGCAGTAACTGCAGCGATCTTGGAAAACCAAGAACGTGAAATGAACGAACAGTCACAGCAACTACACGAAGCTGTGCCAACAAACAACAATGCGAATGTTGCAAACTGGAATCCAGTTCTTATCGCACTAGTAAGACGTGCAATGCCAAACCTAATGGCATACGACATCTGTGGTGTGCAACCTATGTCAGGCCCAACTGGTCTGATCTTCGCAATGAAGTCACAGTACAAAACTACACGTGCTGGCGCAACTTCAGGTGATGAAGCACTTGCAATCAACGAACCAGTATCTGGTTTCTCAGGTGACTCAGCATCAACACAATCAAACGACACATCAGGTCTTGGTACACTAGCTGCAGTTGACTCTGCAGGTGCTGCCGCAGACTTCGGTGGTGGTATGGCAACAGATCATGCTGAAGGTCTAGGATCAGGTGCAGGCGCACCTAACTCTGCTTTCGCTGAAATGGGTTTTACCATTGAGAAAGCAACCGTGACTGCGAAATCACGTGCGTTAAAAGCTGAGTACTCACTAGAACTCGCACAGGACTTGAAAGCAATTCATGGTCTTGATGCAGAGACAGAGTTGGCAAACATCTTGTCAACAGAGATCATGGCTGAGATCAACCGCGAAGTTGTACGTACAATTAACGCTCAGGCGAAAACTGGTGCGACAACATCAAACACAACAACAAACGGTATCTTTGATTTATCAAATGATGCTGATGGTCGTTGGTCGATTGAACGTATCAAAGGTCTGATCATTCAGATCGAACGTGAAGCAAACACAATTGCAAAAGAAACACGTAGAGGTAAAGGTAACTTCATGGTGTGTTCTTCTGACGTTGCTTCCGCACTTGCAGCATCAGGCATGTTAGATTACGCTCCTGCAATGAACGTAAACTTAAATGTTGATGACACAGGTAACACATTCGCAGGTGTTCTTAACGGACGCATGAGAGTGTATATCGATCCATACGCAACAGTAGATTACTGTAACGTAGGTTATAAGGGTACTAACCCATATGACGCAGGTGTATTCTATTGCCCATACGTACCATTAACAATGGTTCGTGCAGTTGGTGAAGAAACATTCCAACCAAAAATTGGTTTTAAGACTCGCTACGGCATGGTCTCAAACCCATACGTTGGATCAACACCTAACGATGGTCTTGCAACATCCAAGACTAACCAGTACTACCGTATTTTCCGCGTGGATAACATCCTCGGATCATAAGTACTACTTAAAAAAAAATAAAGAGGTGGGGTTTTCCCCACCTTTTTTTTAACTCTTTTTTTGTATAAATAGTGTTATGGCAGATCTAACAGACAATTTTAATTACTTACAACCTACTAGTTTTAAACTAGTTATCGACAGGAAGAACTTTCCTAACTTGGAATTCTTTTGTCAACAGGTTACGCATCCAGGCCTGATAATGCCTTCTGCAGAAATGCCTGTAAGAAGGATGGCGGGTATACCATTTCCTGGCGAGTCATTAACCATAAACGAATTATCTTGTGATATTCTTTTGGATGAAAATATGGAAAGTTATTCTGAAATGTATTCATGGATACTAAGAAATCAGGTAACTAATCTCGACAACCAAACTAGAATGCAAAAAGCAGACAAACCACCTACATATGCAGATATCACATTGTCTATCATGTCAAGTCATAACAACACAACAATGCAAGTTAGATATATAGATGCGATGCCTACATCATTAGGAGATATCCAATTCTTATCAACTGCAAGTGGTACAGAATTTATTACCTTCGCCGCATCTTTTAGGTTTAGTTATTTTGAATTAAAAACTGTATCACCTACTGGCGCAATAACTGATTCGTTTAGTGTAACTGGAACTGTGGGATAGAAGAATGGCAATATCAAGAAATAGAAGACTCGCAAGTTTAGTTAAAGATTCTGCAGGTAACATATCATCAGATAGACTCTCAGGAATGATAGACAATACTATCGACCCAGAGACATTAAACTTTGCGACTGATGTTCGAGGTGCAGGTCAGAATGCTCATTGGTTATGGAGTTGGAATCCAACAACATTACCATATGCAAGAGAACCAATTAGTTTGTCTATGGAAAATGAAATACCTCTCTATAAACGAGGTACATACCAACTTGATAACTTTGCCGCGTACAACACAAACGGAAACTCTACGCAGACGCACTCTATAAAAATGAAATGGATTGAAGAACCAGGCGATGCAAACCTAGTAGACTGGGTAACATACGATAGTAGTTTTACAGTTGCGTTTGAAGGTATTACAGATACACCACAAAAAGTACAAAGACTTACATGGCAAGTTCCTGCAACCATAACCCCAGCGATGCTAACACTAAACAGTTCTACGCAAACATATAACATTGGTGCAGAGACAGGTGCATATACTTTCTCTGGTATTGCTACTGGAAGTAATCCAGAACTTGGGCCTCTGTACAGAGGTAATACATATAACTTTGTTCTAGATTCTACCACAAGTGGACATCCATTTTATCTTACAACGGATAGCAATGGTGAATTTGCAGCGACTACCTACGGTGGAGAATATACAAGTGGTGTAACCAACTCTAGAGCACAGGGTAGTTCTGGTACAGATGCAACCTTGACATTCGTAGTTCCTGCAGACGCACCAGACACATTGGGATATCAATGTGGTAATCACCAAGCGATGAATGGTACACTTACAATAAAAGATTTAAAAGTTGACTCTAGTGGTGACGGAGAAACTTACATATATTTTCAACACGCACAAGAACAACACAAGACTCGTATAAGATTAAAAGAGTCACCAAAGATTGTTGGTCAAATGTGTTTAGCTTGGAATCCAACAAAAGGTAAGTATGAACCTCAAGACTTAGGTCATTACATGGATAAAACGCCATCTTTTGTTACTAGAGTAAGAGAAGAGATTGATGAGAGAGCAATAGACTCGTCAGTTGCTCTAAGTTTAATTGATTCAAGTTATATAAACGCGAGAGTCAGTGGTGTAGATTCTGGTTCTGTCTCTGCGATTGTAGACTCAAACTATGTGAATGCAAGAGTTAGTGGAGTGGACTCTGGTTCTGTCTCTGCGATTGTAGACTCAAACTATGTAAGTTCCAGATTGTCATCAACAAATGTTTCTGAAGTAATTGATTCAGATTATATTAGTGCAAGAGCAAATATTTCTGCAGTAGTAGACTCGGATTATGTGACTGCAAGAGTTGGTAGTACAGAACAACACACAACTCTTACTCAGAACCAGACATTATATGTATTGAATGGAACTGCAAGATGGTATGCGCCAAGAGCACTTACAATACAAAGTATGAGTGCATACGTACAAACTGCACCTGCAGGTGCTAGTTTAAACCTTAGAGTAAATAAGAATGGATCATCAATAGCAACACCTTCAATCGCTGCAGGTGCTACTAACGGATCTTTAACAGGATTAACAACAACAATGAATGCAGGTGATTATCTAACAGTTGATATCACTCAAGTAGGATCTACTGGAACAGAAGGTCAGAATTTAAGTTTGGTTATAGTATACAAATAGGAGAATACCAATGGCGTTAAGCGCAGAACATAAGTCAGCATTGGCGAAACAGTATGGGTATGACAGTAGCGAGAATATCGTTCTGTACAAAATTGAAGACGCCACTGAAGAAAAAATATTAAACAGATTCACTAATTCAAGTTTAAGTCACCCGAAATCTTTTGGTACATGGGCAGGAACCGTTTATACAGGTATTGCAACATGGGAAGATTCAGCTGGAGAGATCCAACTCTCCTCAGATTGTGTAGAGGTAACAGAGTAATGTATTTTAAATTAGTAACAAACAGTACAGCGTTTGGTGGTTCAACAAATATGAACTACGCATCCCACAAAAGATATGTATTGTCAGATCTCATGAATGTTATTCTGGGTTCCATCACTACCACAGCTGGTCTTGATTCGTCTTACTTTAATCAAAGTGCATCTATTATAACTGGTGCTAGACCAAGCACTGGTATATACCACACGACTAATGCTTATAATAATGTCGGTTCGAGTGATGCAAGTGATGAGTACTTTTTTCAGTTTTATAAAAGACATCATGGATATCTTCAAGACAATACAAATGCCGATATGCAGAGAGGATTTTCCCTCGACACAAATGGTACATATAACATGGTTCCAAGAATGGGCACAAATATGTCGAATAGTAAAAATGGAATGAGTAATAGATTTCCTAACTCTACGTCTGGGTGGTTGGATGGTGGGTCTTCAAGCGATCCATCAATTAGTTATAACACTCCATATTATTGGCATTCAATAGAAGGAATTGTCAACGATAAGGTTTTTGTGCTTAAACTTAATATAAGTCCATATGACACAAGTGCTCCAGACATGTTTTTTGCAATGGTTGACCAAGAGTATCAATCAAATTATGATAATTATACTAGATCAAATTTTCCATATCACTGTCCTACAGTGGCAATTTATCACGCAGAATATAACCTAGAGTTTAATAATACGATTGGAAAAACTAATACTTCTGGTACACAGTCGGGAAATCTTTTTGGTAAAGTTCAGATGTATGGAAAGAACTCTATGAATGGTAGTAACCACTATGACAGTATGACCTCATCTTATCAGATGGGTCAATACTCTTCCACTACTGCATACGATTCTTATGCCTCTGTTATGCCACCCTCTTGGTATGCAATGTACGGAAGAACCCCATTATCAAATGGTGATAAAGGATTTGTAATGCAACCTTTATTGTTTTGTCCTCATATCGGAAACGTAAGATTAGGAAACGATCATATAGATTATAAAGAATGGGCAAGATTAATAGGTATGTGGAGAACTGCTGATGATTCTTTTTATAGTGGTGAACGTGTAGTCGATGGTGATGGTAATGCATATAGAGCATTCAGAGTATATAAAGTCGGAGGGTTAGATACCTCAAGTACTGGTTATACTTACGAATGGGGGCCTGATCACGCACACTCTAACAGTGCAGTTTACTTATTCCCAGAGGGCGGAACCTAATAAATGCCTACAAGAACAGGTTATACGGATTCAACATATCACATGGATACTCCATGGAGTCAGGATGATAGTAATCAGAATGATTATATCTATGGAGATTCAAGTTATATTTTAATTAAAAATAATGAAGTGATTGTATCTCTTTACAATGTTGGTGATTCTAACTACACTGCTTTGCAAAGTCATACTTTGATTGATTCGGGTAATCCAATAGATTCGGATTATTTTAAAAACTATACTCTTGTAGACACACACGTTTTAAACAGTCCGATTAATGAAGTTGCAGTGGCACAAAATACTGCAGATTCTGCAAACAATTTAGTAAGCACACTAAGGGTACAACTTGCCAATGCCGAAAGTGGTGGAAACCCTGCAATACAGACTTGGAGTTCATGATGGGTACAAAGAATAGACAAATAGCATCTTCGTTCGAAACCCAGAGTTCTGGGGCAGTAAAATTAAGAAGTGAAAGAGACGCATCATTTACAGAGACAGTAGAGGTCGTTGTAGGTACTGCAACTCTTGCAGACTCAAATGAAGGAACTATCAATACTTTTGATGGTACTGCTATTCGTTCTGCATTCTATACAATCAGTTGTAATACTGATGGCGATAGTGAACACCAAGCACAACAAATTTATGTGTCCCATGATGGAGACACCGCAACATTAACAACATATGGAACATTACTACATGGTGCAAGTACGATAGTCATGTATGATGCATCAATTGATTCAAGTGATACGGTTTCAATCAAGGCAGATCCACAAATCAGTCAAGGTTTAAACTTTTCATTTAAAAGAATAGACACACCTAAACCAACATAAGGTGTATAAATAGATACAAAATAAGAGGTTCTCATGGCAAAAGCGGCATTTAGAGTAGAAGATGGAATAATACCAGGCCACACAGATAATGATCTAGGTCATTCTTCAGTACAGTTTAGACATAGTTATATCTCTGGAACTGCGACTGTTGGTGTGGATGTAAATGCAGGTAGAGATGTGAATGTTACTAGAGACGTAAACGTCACTAGGAATCTTGATGTTGATGGAAATACCTCTTTAAATAATTTAGTTGCAACAGGCGGTACGATTGACCTTCCGAATTTTTCTGGAGGAGGAGGTGGTGGCGGTGGCGGCGTATCACAGTCCACTGTCATAGCACTTGCAGTGGCGTTAGGATAAAACATGGCGAAGAAACTTTTAGCAACCGATTACAGAATTAACTCCGATAGTGACAAGATCACTATTAAAGGGTTTTATCGTGCGGAACAAATTCAGTTAATTACAGATGTCACACCAGAAACTGGTGGCACAATTATGTACAACTTTGCGGATACGACAAAGGGACATAAGGGTGTAAATTTTGACACATTTACTGAAGAGACTACGATCTTCTTAGAATTTGATATGGGTGCATACAGCATCGATTCAACATCACAAGTGCAGATTATTGTAGACCATCCAGAAATGGAAATGGAAGTTTCAGACTCACTATTAGATCCTGTACACAAGATCCGAGTTTCAACACCAGAAAACCTAATTGATACTGACTTTGAATATGGTCTTCAACCTACTAAGTGGGAAACACTAGAACTATCGAATAACGTTCCTTCATTCTTTGTTGCAGACGGTGATACTGCTCTCAGTATTGTTGATACTATTACTTCAATCGTTGGTTCTGATGTTATTAAAGTTGCATGTACAGATGCACACAACTTAGTTGTGGGTACACCAATTGATGTTGCAGGTTTAGACTTTAGAACTGCAGAAGGTAAATTCCTAATTCTTGAAGCAGATTCAAACAATTTCTTTTATCGTGCAAACGCACCACAAACTGTTACTGGTGAAATTGGTTCTCTTTATTCTGCTATCACGCCTGGTTCTTTCTATGCAGGTTCTCAGATTCCTTATTCTCAAGACTCAGGTCTAGAGACAGATGAGTTAGACCCTTCCACGATTACAATTAACACTCCTGATGTTCATGGTTTTGTCGATGGATCACAGTTCTATCTTGTTAACACTATTGCGTCCAAATCACTAAAAGTTGAAGATAACAAAACTGCTCCAGACGGAGATCCTTTTATTGATAAACGAGATACATTTCAGAGATCACTTTCTTTAGATTTATCTAAAACAAAAACAAACGCAACACGTGGTAGATATAGTAGATATTTTACTTCATCTGATGTAGACACTGGTGCTAACAGTATTTACTGGCCTAGTCACAATCTTAATACAAACTATTGTCTTCTTTACGTACCACCTGCAGGTGCAGTTGGAATTGGTGGATTAGATAGATTTGAAATATATTATGTTAGAAAACTTGACAATGACAATTTCCAACTTACTACTTCTCAGAATGGTTCTGCAATTAATTTAAGTAGTGCAGGTGACACAAGTATGGGTCAACACTCACTACACCTCATTTACGAATTAAGATATTCATCCAAGAGTTACAGAAACTCATACACATATCACTATACTTGGGGTAACTGGTACAATAGTGCTAATTATTCTGGTTATGATATGCGTCAATACTCACAGTCAGATCCAGCGACTGGACAAACTTTCTATGGACTAGGTTCTAAGAAAGAAGACGGTCTTATGATTATGACTCGTAACTATTCATATCCTGGCTATAGTGCAAGATGGTTAGATTATTATAGACCAGAGTATCAAAACTACTATAACGTCTATGGTAGTAATCATTATCAATACCAAGATTTTCCAGAGTATGATAATACTGTACCTACTAATCATCCATCACGTTGGAATCCAATCGAAGACTTTGGTAGATGGAGAAACTACTCATGGAATAGTTACACCTACACTTACAGTAGTGCTTATTTTAGATTTCAAACATACTATTATTCTGGTAGTTATAGTTACTATTGGTCAAGTCGTAGAGTATTTGTATTCCCATTTATCTATGATGAAGAAGCAGATACCTTATTTGCCGAGAATCATGGATTAAGTGCAGGTGATGCTATAACATTTACAACAAAATCCGGCAATGCACCGACTGTGAACAGTGGTACATATATGGGTGACACTGTCAACAATAGTACATTGAGTGATGGAGATTACTCTGTTGATGTTGTTTCTCAAGATAGATTTAAACTCAGTGGTCAAAGACTTGCTACTGCTGTCACAGACTCAAACGGTGGTTATGAAATAGTTGGTAATGTTGCGAACCCGAATGCAAACTCATTCTTTGTATCACAACATGGTTTGATTGATGGTAAATCTATGAGAGTTGGTAAAGTTGGAAGTCCAACATTACCTTCAGTTCCCACTGGTGCAGTATCACCCAAGTGGAAATTAAGTTCACAAGGTAATGCGCCATTTTTTGCAAACGTTGTTAATGATGCAGTTAGTGATCATATTCAAAACCACTCGGATTTTAGTGCACACAAAAACTTTATAACATCTAATCACAATGGTCAATCAAGTAGATTGACAGAGGGAGCTGGTACTAGTAGTAACGGTTTAAGTTATATCAACCTACAGTACTCAAATTCAAATTACTTGCAAGTTGTAAAAGGTGGAACAAGTGTTTATAGTAACAGTAATTACAACTATTCGGATGTTTACTTAGGTAGGTTTGATCTTACTACACCTAAAAACATATTCGATACGGTTAGTGGTGCAAAAGGGTTCGGTATTTTTAGACTTGCGACTCCATGGCAACAGTACACATCAATTCCATACTATATTGATTTTACATTTGGTTCTGATGCGGCACATGGTGGACAAGATGGTCAATATAATTCTAATGCATACTGGAGACATTACAACTATACGTATATGGGTCACAGATATAACTATGTTTATACTGATTACTACTCAAGTGATTACGATGGTAGTTTTACAGGGCCAACAACTGGTGATCTATGGCGATATTCTTTTGCTTACACCTATGTTGACTATAGTGACAGTTTTACTCAGGTATCATTAACACTTGGTAAAGCACAACCTAATGCTGGTTGGTCTGGATATAATGTAAATGGTAGTGGTTTGTATAATTATTCTTATCGATACAACTCACGTAGTTCCTATTCATACCTCGCAGACTTTAGTTATAAACAAGATGAAGTAAATATTAGATTGTTCTTCGCAGGAACATCTTCACTTAATATTCAGTCTTCAGATATTGTAAGACTTGTGGAAAGAATGATTACTGATTTAGATGCTTCTTTCATAAACCCAACATTCAATCTGAATGATACCGTAACTGCTAACGTTATCAGTAATGATAGATTTAGTGTATCTAATAACGGTGCATTGATTGACTTAACAGATAGTGGTGGAAACTTTGACTCTGCAAACTTTATCAAATTTAGTATTGATGATGTTCAAGGTGCGGCTGATGGTTCATTCACTGCAGAATCTGTTGGAGAAAGATTTATCAAACTAGATACTCCATTCTTAATCGAGGGTAATACTGAGGTTATAAAAGCAGATAGTGCTGACAGTGGTGTTATGCAAATTGTAGGTGGTCATAACTTCTTGTCTGGTACAAAGGTTGTATACAATACAACTGAAGATAGTTCACTGACTGGTCTTACAGATGGTGGTGAATTCTTCGTGAATGCTATTGACGATGTATACTTCTCGTTGCATAGTAGTAGTTTAGATGCTATCGCTGGAAACGATCCTATAGTTACAAGTACTGACTCTGCAAACTCTAATCATACAATTTCAACAACATCTATCGCAGGTAGAAGTTTGGCAAACGGTACAATTATTGCTACAGAAAATTCTAAAAAGATTGTCGGTAACCAAACACTGTTTAAACGTTTCTTCAAAGCAGGTGATACAATCTTCATTAAGAACGATTCGTCAGATCCTGGCCGTTTGGATGAACACCAGATTGCTGTTATCTCAGATGATGAAAACATGGAACTCACAGAACCAGTTTCATTCAGTAAATCTGATGCACCACACTTTGTGAAAACAAACATTTATGCTAAACCAGATGGTTACTCAGTACACAGACCGTTTGATGGTGGTGTCGAAATCGGTGCAGGTCTTGCTCCACTTTCACAGATTACCAGACAAACACGTAAGTACTTCCGTTATCAGTCAGGTAAAGGTATCCAGACATCACTTGCGATTAACTTTAACCCACCTGTAATTTTAGAAACAATTACTTCAAATGGAACAACTGTAAGATGTAGAACAAAATATCCTCACAGATTATCTGTTGGAATGCAGTTAACAATCACTGGTGCTTCAGATGGAGATTTCAATGGTGTGCAAATTGTTGCAAGTGTAGTAGATGATTATAATTTCACATATACTGCATCAGCTGCACCTAACCAATCTATTCCTTCTGGTATAGTTCAATATGTTGTTAACGGTTACTCTGGGTCTGCTGTTAGATCAGGTATGTTTGACAATCAGAATGGTTTCTTTTTTGAATGGGATGGTACAGTTCTAAACTGTGTAAGACGTTCATCTACTACTCAGTTGTCTGGTACAGTCGCTGCAAATAAAAACAGTGGTCTCATCACTGGTGTAAATACAAACTTTACTGGACAGTTAGTAAAAGGTGACAAAGTTGTTATCCGTGGACAAACATATAAGATTGTTAAAATAGAAAGCAGAACTGAAATGTTTGTTCAACCTCAGTATAGAGGTGTATCTTCTGATGGTATTATTCTGACAAAAACTATTGATGTTAGAGTCCCTCAAGATGATTGGAATATAGACAAGGCTGATGGAAGTGGTAAACAAGGTTTCCTTCTAGACACATCTAAGATCCAGATGGGATACATGGACTACTCATGGTATGGTGCAGGTAAAATTAGATTTGGATTTAAAGATCGTAAAGGTCACGTGAGATATGTGCACGAGTTTATTCACAACAACAGACTAGACGAAGCATATATGAGATCTGGTAACTTACCTGCTAAGTATGAAATCGAAAACAATGAAAACCCAACATACGCACCCTCACTATTCCACTGGGGTACTTCAATCATCATGGATGGTACATTCGATGACGATAATGCGTATCTATTTACTGCTCCTTCTAAGAACTTGACATTTACTAACGGTCAGTCAAATACTGCTAACACGAATAATAATTCGTCTCTGTCTTACAGATATAATAGAGGTACGAGACAGTATGACTTCTATGTAAGATTACCATTTAGTTCAAGTGATGCATCTAAGTTCTCTACTGGTACAAAACTTTTTACTTCAGACAATAGTTTGAACGGTCAAGAGGTTGCTTATACAGACTATAGTGGATCTACAGTTAGGGTTCACATTTATATTTCTTCTGGTTATAGTTTTCCTTCTGCAGGTACGTATCCAGTGGTTAATAGTGGTACTACAGTCAACATTGGTTCATCTGGTTCTGGTGATGCAACTGTTAACCTTGGTACTGATATTGTTCCTCTGGTGTCTCTAAGACTTGCACCTTCGGTTGATAACAACTTGACAGGTGATCTTGGTGAACGTGATATTATTAACCGAATGCAGTTGAAGTTGGCAGAAGTTGGTATGATCTTGACACATGACTGTGAAGTAAAACTTATCTTGAATGGAGATATTAGTACAGTTGCTTGGGAAAATGTTAGATCCCCATCATTGTCACAGTTGATCAAACACGAGTCTGGAGATCAGATTACTGGTGGTAACGAAGTGTTCTCATTCCGATCCTCTGGTGGTCAGGATGGTTCATCTGCGACCTCAAACTTCTCACTAGGAGACTTGGTTGACATGGGTAACTCAATCTTAGGTGGTAACGGTATCTTCCCGAACGGGCCTGATATTCTAACGGTTGCGGTTCAAGTTGTTGATACCTCAAATATTACTGCTAACCAACCGTTCACTGCATCATCAAGGATTACATGGGGTGAATCACAGGCGTAAGATATGACAAAAAGTATCAACCGAAGAATGGCAGAGTTAGTCACCCCTACTGGTGAAATTGATAACTCTGCCCTTACAAATGTAAATTTGTTAGATTCTGCAGATATTGTTAGTATTGGAAACAACACTTCGTCTGGTACTCAAGTGTTTGATACACTAGACAGTCTTCCTACTAGTAGTTTGAATGCAGGTCAACAAGCGTTTGTAAATGAAAACAATCGATTATATATCTCAAACGGCACAGGTTGGTATAACTTAACCTTTGTCAACAGGACACCAACTTGGTATACAGAACCAGATGCGACATATTCTATTGCAGATTCTGCAACTCCTCTGATTGTTACCGCGAAAGCACAAGACTCCGATAATTCAGACATAAATTTATTAAATGAAAGTATTGGAACTGACTCAGCGCAGTATATGGTAAACATTACGTCAGACTCATCTGTATTTACTTTTACTCCAAAGAGTGCAGATAGCATTGGTCAAGAAGTTGCCGCAGGTAACCTAACTGACTCTAATGGTGATTTTGTTTACACATTCAAGTGGTCAGATGGTATAAACTTTGTTACCAAAGCAGCAACCATATCATATAGTCCAGCAGCTGCTCCAGTAGGGTTTACTGTGGGTGGCGGTCTGACTGAAGATCTAATGGCATTTGGTCAGTCAAGTGCCTCTGTTACTGGTCAGGCCTTGCGTTCATTTACATCATCTGTTACTGGTACGACTTTTTATTGGAGTGGTGGTTTAACAGACGTTGTGGGATCAGGTGTAAATTATGGATCAAAGGTGGACTTAACTACTAACCCTGGCGGAACATTCTATATTGCAATGATAGGTGGAGGCGGTGGCACTGGTTATAGAAGTGCTTTTGGTGGTAATGGTGGAACTGGGGTTGTACAAGTTACAGTACCGTCTGGAGTCACATCAATGACAATATTCGCAGGTGGTGGTGGTGTGGGTACTGCTCCTTCAGCCCAAGGGGGAACTGCGCCTGGCGGAACGTTTGGTGGTGGTCAAGGAGGAGAATCACATACTAATACAAGTAGTGCCACTTACTCATTCTCTAGTTCAGGTGGTGGTCTAACAGGATTATTTTATAATTCTTCCTTCTCATTACCTTATACCGCACCAAACTTTGCGCCTGGCACTCCAATTGCTATTGTTGGTGGTGGTGGCGGATGTGGCGCCGCAAACAATGATTTTGGTGGTAGTGGTGGTGGATTTAATCAAGATGGGGCGAGAGGACGAAGTAATGGTCAATACATGCAGTGGAATGATGGTGCAGGTATAGGTGCTAACTATTCAAATCCCACGAATAACGGTTTGGGTGAAAGAGCAACTACTACTGCAGGTGGTAGAGCTGCGACTAGAAGTAATTCGTATCATGGAACTGGTGATCAAGGTACGTTATATAACGGTGGTCAAGGATCTGATTCGCAATATGACGCTGGTGGCGGTGGTGGCGGTGGTTACTACGGTGGAGGCGGCGGCGGAGGCGGCGGCGGATTTGACGGTGGTACAGGTGGTGGTGGATCTGGTTATGCAGATTTAACCTATGCCACAATCGTGCAAGGAGATATCGGAAATGGGACGCAGAATTTAAATCGTAGAGGTAATTCATATGATTATGAAAACGACTACGATGGTACATGGGACACAACTAAATTTATGGCATATGTTGCAGCTGCTAGTGGTGCGACTGATTTTACAAATGCTAATATAAACGCATCTTCTATTCAATTATCTACACAGCATGGTAGAGGTGAAAATCAATCAAATGATAGAAATTCAGGTCAATTTGTATTGTGGCAAGTGTAATAAGGAATGATATAAATAGATAGACAATTTACATTAGGATATATTATGAGTGATATAGTAAAAAAAGAAACAAGTACAGAATTAAAAGCGACAGATCCAATAACATTTGGAATTACTCCAGTATCTAAGAGTAAGATCAATCCACAGGCTGTTGCATTAGTAAACGAGTTCCTACCAGAACTTGATGAGAAAACAAAGTTCTTTGATAGGAATAACTCTCAGTCTACATTATCAATGATGTCATTGACCATGTTGAATGGTCACTCACCTCACAGAATGTTACGACAAGTTCTTGCGGAAACTGAGAAACGTAAAATGGCACTTGCAGAGGCGCAAGTAAGTCATGCGAAAGCATTAAAGAATATTGACAAGTTACAAGAAAAGGTATTCTTGGAACCAGACAACAAAATTGCACAGGCAAAACTACGTGCAGCATTTGTTGGTATAGAGTCAATGGAAAGTAAGATAAACGGTTCTTTCAAAGACATTGCAACATTGATTACTGCATATAATAATTTAAAAGAAAATTTTGGAGTTGAAGACTGGACAGAAGAAGAGTTTGAGGAATCAGAAAAGAAACACCACGTAAGACGTGCGTTCGAACTAATGTATCGTAATTTAATGGACGGTGGTCGTGCAAGCACTTCTACTATTGAGTACATGCAACAATATGGTGTCCATCCACAGGTGGGATTTGTAGAAGTACAAGGATATATAGCAGTTGTAAACGAATTAATTTCAAAACAACAAATTCCACATTCAAATCATCTTGAAGAGTTTTTAGATGCAATGGCAGATAAATACTATAAAGAGGCAGACAAAACAACTGAACGTATTTTTGGTAAAACAGACATCACTAATACAGATATTGTGAGTCTGATAGAGAGAAAAGATGACAAGACTAAGCAATCAGAGACAGAATAAACAAGAACAACAAGGTACTGCTGGATTAGATTCTGCGGCGATAAGTGCAATAACCACTCCTACTCCTGTCGCTGTTTATGACACATTAGACTCTCTACCTATGACAGGTCTTTCCGTAGGAATTAAGGCGTTAGTCGGACAAAAATTATATTTTAGTGAGGGTAATGGTTGGTACAATATAGATATGGTACAAAGTTCTTTTGCTCCGTATTGGGACACTGAACCAGATGCATCATATAGTATTGTAGATTCTGCAACTCCTCTCGTAGTAACTGCTAAGGCCTTAGACTCGGACGATGCATCCATAATAAATATGAGTTTTGCATCTGACTCAGCTCAATACATGGCAACTATATCTAATGATTCTTCAGTATGGACATTCACTCCAAAAACGAAAGTTCAAATTGGAACTGCAGTCGCTGCAGGTAATCTAACAGACTCTAACGGAGACTTTATCTACACATTTAAATGGTCTGATGGTGTAAATTTTCTTACCAAAGCAGTAACTATTGAATATAATCCTGCAGGTGGAGGTGGTGGTGTGTGGTATGGTGATAGGGCTGTTTATGCTGGTAACATTAAGTCTGGCACTGGTTCTGACATTGGTCAATTTGATATTGCAACACTAGGTAATGCAACAGGTTTTGGTGGTTTGATATCAACTCATGAAGATGGTGGTCATACTGCATTAAGTAATGGTACTAAAGCAGTATTCATGGGCGGGCCTAGGTCAGCAACATATAGAAATGCTGAAATAGAAATAATAACAATAGCAACTCCAGCTACTGCTACTGATTTTGGTGGTGATCTGCTTACCGAAAACTCTGTAGCAGATGGAATACACTCAGGAGCATATGGATTCCACTCTGGAGGAAATGCTAACAGTGGATATGTCGATACTATTCAAACAATTGTAATAGATACTCCAGGCGATGCCACAAGTTTTGGTACTTTGCAGACCACTTGTGCACAAAATGGTAATGTGACAGATAATAGTAGAGTTGTTCGTGGTGGAAACACAGGTGCATCAGATTATCAAATACAATATTGGTCTAATGTTTCTATGACAACTGCTCAAGATTTTGGTGATTGGAATGGAGGAACTGGTATAGCTGGTACTGCAGTAGGAGCTGGAGATAGAGGAATATTCTGGGGTCGTACAGAAAATGACTATACTGCAATTGAATATATTTCAATTCAGACTCCAAGCAACGCAACTGCATTTGGTAATTTATTAACAAACCAGTTAAACAACAATGGATATGGTGAATACTTTTCAGGGTCAGCAAATAATGCAACAAGAGGTACAAAATTTGGTGGCATAACAAATGGTGGAAGTAATGAAATTCAGTACATCACTATGGATACTCTAAGTAATGGTCAAGATTTTGGAGATCTAGAATATAGGTCAACATATACTTGTGGTGCTTCAGGTGCGGCGGCATAAATAACTTTACATTATACAAATATTGTGATATAATAACTTTATGATTGACTTGAAACAAATACATGAAATGTGGTCTAAGGACTGCGAAATAAATCAGATACGACTTGATGAATCATCACGTGTGACTCCTACGTTACATGCCAAGTATCTAGAAATTTTATCCCAAACAAAACTCATGTTGAAACGTGCAGAGTTTGCACAGAAGTCTTTATTGAAAGACAAGTGGTTATATTACAATGGAAAGATGTCTCAAGAAGAGTTAGAAGAGAAAGGTTGGGAACCAGATCCTTTTAACGGTCTAAAGATACTCAAAGGTGAAATGGAACACTACTACAATTCAGATCCAGAGATACAGAAGTCTGAAGAGAAGATAGAGTATTACAAGACTGTGATTGAGACGTTAAGTGAGATTATAAATAATCTTAACTGGCGACATCAGACAATAGGTAATATAATTAAGTGGAAGCAATTCGAGTCAGGAAACTAAACCATTCCGATTTACAAATTGAATGTGACAGTGGTACAGCGCAAGAACTAAACGAATACTTTTCGTTCTTTGTGCCTGGCTACAAGTTCATGCCTGCATTCCGCAATAAATTGTGGGATGGAAAGATACGTCTCTTCACACTAAGAGAACGTACACTACCCGCTGGGTTGTACTATCATCTTTTGGAGTTCTCTGACAAGAGACAGTATAACCTATTAGCAGAGGAAAGTCAATACGGTAAACCAGATGATAGAACTCACATCAAACCCAGAGTTCTTACTGAATTTTTAAATGATTTAGATTTACCATTCCCATTGAGAGACTATCAGTTTCAGTCAGTGGGAGAGGCGTTGGTTCGTAAACGTGCAATTCTATTATCACCGACAGGTTCTGGTAAGTCATATATGATCTATGCACTTGCAAGGTTCTGGTTGGCAATGTTGACTGATGGTCGGTCATATCCTAAAGGTGGTAGAGTATTGGTCATTGTTCCTACTACTTCATTGGTAGAACAGATGCACAGTGACTTTATAAACTATGGTATGTCTGAAGGTGGGATGCATAAGATATACTCTGGTAAAGACAAAGCAGTTGACTCCGCAATCGTGATATCTACATGGCAATCTATCTACAAAATGCCTAAAGTATGGTTCGAACAATTTGGGTGTGTCTTTGGTGATGAGGTGCATGGGTTCAAGTCAAAGTCATTGATGAACATAATGAACAAATGTACAGAAGCAGAATATAGATTTGGAACAACAGGAACACTAGATGGATCACAAACGCATGAGTTGGTTTTACAAGGACTATTCGGGAAGATATATAAAGTCGTCACTACGAAGCAATTACAGGACAACGATACTCTTGCCCCGCTCACTATCAGGAGACTCATTCTTTCATATGGACGAGAGTTACGTAAAACTTTCGGGAAAAAAACCTACCAAGAAGAAATTGACTTTATCGTTGGCCACGAAAAACGGAATAAATTTATCAGGAACCTAGCACTAGACTTAGAAGGTAACACACTAGTATTATTCAATTATGTTGACAAACATGGTAAACCTATACATAACTTAATAAGAGACAAAGCAGAAGACAGAAAAGTATACTTTGTATCTGGTGAAACTAATACATCTGACAGGGAAGCAATACGAGGTATCGTAGAAGGAATGGATAATGCAATTGTGGTTGCATCACTCGGTACGTTTTCCACAGGTATAAATATAAGAAACCTACACAATATAATCTTTGCATCACCTAGCAAATCACAAATTAGAGTGTTGCAATCTATTGGTAGAGGCCTAAGAAAAAGTGATGATGGAAGGGAAACCACATTGTATGATATTAGTGATGATATTAGTTGGATGAAGAGAAGGAATTATTCTCTATTACATTCTGAAGAACGAGAAAAAATATATAAAAAAGAACAGTTCAATTGTAAAACGGTAGTGATAGATCTATGAAACTAAGACAATTTAAATTAACTAACAACGATGAGATTGTTTGTGAGGTTATGGATGTCGATGAGACTGATAACCATAATGGAGATATCATTGCTCGTAAGATCTTAAAAGTATTTCATGCGGAAGACTTCGATCAGAATGTCAGGTATTATTCATTCAAACCTTGGGTTTCATTCCAAGAGGATATAAATGAATTAAGTGCAATCAATCCAGATCACATTCTCGGTGAGGCGACACCCTCTTCCATACTCAAGTTACATTTCAAAAACGCCCTCGACATCATTCTAGAATCTCAGGATATGAAGGGGAAACGAAGTCTTAACATAGACGAAGTCATGATGGACACAACAGATATGTCGAGAGATGAGATTGCAGAGTACTTACAAGAAAAGTTTTATGAGGATAGGTTGTTAGAAACCCAAATGGATCTTGATTCGGGAGACACAAACATCATACATCTCTTCCCGCCCTCAGATAAGATACACTAGTATTCCCCCCTATCCTAAAGGCGCATATTAATTATACACCTATTTTACGATTCTGTCAAGCATTATTTTTATGTTTGAAATAAAAAAATAACATTTTACATTACCTTATATTTTTGGTATAATATAGTTATGAAAGGAAATTGAAATGCCACGAAAAAATAGAAAAAGCGAACACTACGTTAATAACGCTGATTTTTCTCAGGCAGTTGTCAGTTATGTCAAAACAGTTAACGAAGCAAAGCAAGCAAGTAAAACTCTTCCAGTAGTACCAAATTATATAGCTCAGTGTTTTCTTAGTATCGCTGAAGGTTTGTCTCACAAATCTAATTTTATTCGCTACACATACCGCGAAGAAATGGTCATGGATGCAGTTGAAAATTGTTTGAAAGCAGTAGAGAACTACGACATAGAGGCCGCAACCCGAACTGGTAAACCAAATGCGTTTGCATACTTTACACAAATAACATGGTATGCGTTTCTACGCAGGATTGCCAAAGAGAAAAAACAACAAGACATTAAATTAAAATACTTAACAAGATCTGGAATAGAAAGTTTTGTTGATGGTGACATGAGTGATGACTACGCAATGAATGTGGTTGGATCTTTTGTTGACACACTCAGAGATCGTATAGACAAAGTAAGAACACAGGATACAGAAGTGAAAGCATTTGCTAAAGAAGAAAAACAAAGAAAGAAACGTGCAGTACATGCTGACTCAGACTTGTCGGACTTTCTTAAATGAAGGTTGCGGTATTAAATGACACTCACTGTGGTACTAGAAATAGTTCTGATATTTTTCTTAATAATGCTGCTGATTTTTACTCTAAAGTTTTTTTCCCTTATTGTAAAGACAATGATATCAAACAAATTGTTCACCTTGGCGATTATTATGATAATCGTAAGTTCATGAACTTTAAGGCACAGAACCATAGTCGTAAATCATTTCTAGATCCTATGCGTGAACTTGGTATGCGAATGGATATTATCCCAGGCAACCATGACACGTATTACAAAAATACAAATGATTTAAATTCTCTGAAAGAACTACTTGGTTACTACATGAACGAGATCCATATCATTATGGAACCCACAGTCATGGAGTATGGATCTCTCAAGATGGCAATGATCCCTTGGATCAACCAAGAGAACTATGACGATACTATGAAGTTCATTAAGAACTGTAAGGCTGATTGGTGTGGTGCACATCTTGAACTAGATGGTTTCGAAATGATGCGTGGTATCAAGAACATACATGGTATGGATCGTAAGATCTTTTCTAAGTTTGAGAAGGTACTGACTGGTCACTTCCATGTAGGATCACAACAGGATAACATATGGTATCTTGGATCACAGATGGAGTTCTTCTGGTCTGACGCACATGACAAAAAGTATTTCCATGTGATAGATACAGAAACTAGAGAAGTGGAAAAGATTCTAAATCCACATACTTTATTTCATAAAGTGCTTTACAATGACGACAAAATAGACTATAATAACTATGACGTATCACAGTGTGCACAGAAGTTTGTGAAGGTTGTGGTTGTCAATAAGAAAGACACATTTTTATTTGATCGGTTTATTGACCGTATTCAAAACGAGAATATACACGAACTAAAGATTGCAGAGAACTTTCAAGAGTTCACAGGTGAAAATGTACATGATGATAACATGGAGTTTGATGATACACCAAAGATCGTAGATTCATACGTTGATGGTGTAGATACGGATCTGGACAAAGATAAGATTAAGATTCAGATGCGAGAACTCATGACTGAAGCACAGGCACTGGAAATTGCATGATAAGATTTAAAGAGGTAAACTGGAAGAACTTTCTGTCTACAGGTGATAAGTGGACAACAGTTGATTTAGATAAGTCAAAGAGTACTTTGGTTGTCGGACATAATGGTGCAGGTAAGTCCACTATGCTCGATGCTATATCCTTTGCACTATTCGGTAAACCTCACAGAAATATTACTAAGTCTCAGTTGGTCAATTCGATCAACGGTAAAGGCACGTTGGTTATTGTTAAGTTTTCTATAGGCGACAATGACTTCGTGGTTACACGAGGTATAAAACCAAATGTATTTGAGATACACAAGAATGGCCTGATGATAAATCAATCATCACATGCCAAAGAGTACCAGAAGATCCTTGAACAAAACATTCTCAAACTGAATCACAAGTCCTTTCATCAGGTCGTAGTATTGGGTTCCTCCTCTTTTATTCCCTTTATGCAACTTCAGAGTGGACATCGCAGGGATGTAATAGAGGATCTTCTGGACATCAATGTGTTCTCTAAGATGAATACTATCTTAAAGGAAAAGCAGAACATTGTCAAGGATAAACTGCAGGATCTAAACTACAAGATTGACATCTACAACAATAAGATAGAGACGCAAGAGAAGTATATACGTGACATCAAATCACTAACAGAGGATAATAAGAAAGAATATGAACAGAGAATAGAATCCTCTCAGTCAGAAATAGATAGTATCCAAATTCAAAACAATGAACTGAGTGATGGTCTTGATGAGGATATCAAGTCTACCGAAGATTCGTTAAATAGTTTGTCAGATAGAAAACAAGACTTGTTACTCAAGAGTCAAGACATTAAAACAAAGATGTCTGGTGTAGGTAAACGTGCAAAGTTCTATGATGAGAACGACACATGCCCAGAATGTAAACAAGAACTTGCAGATGATTTGCGTAAAAGTAATTTAGAAGAATGTAAACACGAAGCAAAGTCTCTAACATCTATGAAGAAGTCTATAGGTGATCAGGGAGTGTGGGTAGAGACACAGATATCTGAGACAAACAAAACTCTTAAATCTCTCAGAGACAAGTTTACACAAATTACATCTAACAACAAGGAGATCTCATCCTTACAGAAAACTATTGGTGAGTATCAGAAGTTCTTAGATAAAGAGGTGACTGCAGATCTATCTGCCGCACAAGAAGATTGCGAGACTATGAAACAAGATAAGCAATCTATGATGGAGAGTAAGTTCGAAACATCAGAACAACACAACTACAATGCTGTGATGATGGAAATGTTGAAAGATACTGGGATCAAAACCAAGATCATAAAACAGTATCTACCTGCAATCAATCAACTTACAAACCAATACTTGCAAACCCTAGACTTCTTTGTACACTTTAACTTAGATGAGTCATTCGCAGAGACAATACGTTCAAGACACAGAGACGCATTTACCTACGACTCATTCAGTGAAGGTGAGAAACAACGTATCGACTTGGCCTTGTTGTTTACTTGGAGACAGATTGCAAAGATGAAGAATTCAGTAGCAACTAACTTACTGATACTTGACGAGACATTTGATTCGTCACTTGATCACGAAGGTGTGGAAAACCTACTAAAGATATTGTATACACTAGGTGAGGACACAAATGTATTTGTAATTTCTCACAAAGGTGATATATTGGATGGCAAGTTTGAAAACAAAATCGAGTTCAAAAAAGAAAGAAACTTTAGTAAAATGTATTGACACTCAGGTCAGAGTGTGGTATAATTATCTAAGTTTAACCCACGGAGTATATTATGGAATTACAGGAACAAACCTTAAACGTTCTTAAAAACTTTTCGGATATTAATCCCAATATCCTAATAAACGAAGGGAATACTATTAAGACTATCAGTGAAGCAAAGAATGTTCTTGCAACTGCAACAGTCGATAATAAGTTTGCCCAGAAGTTTGGCATCTATGATCTCAAAGAGTTCATTGGTGTCTTGTCTTTGGTTGATCAACCTAATCTGAATTTTACAGATGAGTCTGTAACTATATCAGATCAGACTGGTCGGTCAAAGGTTCGGTACTTCTTCTCTCCAGAAGAAACCCTTACGTCACCCCAGAAAGATATTAACATGCCTGAGTGCGAGGTTCAGTTTGATCTGGACGCAAACACTCTTAGTAAACTGCGAAGTGCTGCATCTACTCTTGGACATAATGAAGTGTCAGTCACTCCAGGCGATGGTGTGTTAATTCTTTCTGTGGTTGACAATGAGAATGCTACATCTAATGCATATTCTATTGATGTACCATACTCTAACAAAACGGATCAGGACTTTAAATTCGTACTAAATATATCCAATCTTAAAATCATACAAGGCGACTATCAGGTGAGTATTTCATCTAAGTTGATCAGTGAGTTTAGGAACAAAGAAGTGAATGTCAAGTATTGGATTGCACTAGAGAAAACATCTACATTCGGAGCATAAGATGGCAGAAAAATATGATGAGTTGATGAAACTCGCAAATCAAGTATCACGTTCTACGGTTGCAGTAGTTGATGCGGTAACACAACGTGGTGGATTCAAGGGAGAAGAACTCTCTACTATTGGTCAGTTACGTGATCAAGCAATCCAAGTAATATCAGTTGTAGAGAACTTACAACAAGATGCAGCTATGGAGACAGAAGAATAAGATTTACATTCAAACTCAAATGTGATATAATGTTTTTTGTGATGGAGATTTTGAATGGATCAATTCTTATGGGTAGAGAAGTATCGCCCTCAAACAATATCAGACTGTATTCTGTCTGATGATTTAAAGAATACTTTTACTAAAATTGTAGAGTCTAGTGAACTTCCTAATATGTTGTTCACTGGCACTGCAGGTCTTGGTAAGACTACAGTCGCCAAGGCCTTATGCAATATGCTTGACCTTGACTATATTGTCATCAACGGTTCCGAAGAGGGTAATATAGACACACTCCGTGGTAAGATCAAGCAGTTTGCAAGTACTGTCTCACTTCAAGGTGGGTACAAGGTTGTAATACTTGATGAGGCAGATTATCTAAACCCACAGTCAACCCAACCTGCTCTTCGTGGATTCATTGAAGAGTTTGCCAACAACTGTCGGTTTATACTTACTTGTAACTTTAAGAACAGAATTATCGAACCTCTGCATTCTCGGTGTGGTGTGTATGAATTCAACAGCGGTGACAAAGGTAAACTTTGTGGTCAGTTCATGAAGAGAGCACAACACATTCTAGACGAGGAAGGTATAGGTTACGATAAGACACCACTTGCGGATCTTATTATTAAACACTATCCAGACTGGAGACGTGTGATAAACGAACTGCAAAGGTATTCACTCTCAGGTCGTATAGACGCAGGAGTGTTGGCAAACATATCAGATAAAAACTATGACGATCTTTTTACTTTTCTTAAAACAAAAGACTTTAAAAAGATGCGGTCATGGGTTGCAAACAATATAGATACAGATGCGTCTTCTATTTTTAGATCTATCTATGATCGTGTCACGCAAAAAGTATCGCCTGCATCGATCCCACAGTTGGTTCTAATACTAGCAGACTATCAGTATAAAAATGCATTCGTTGCTGATCACGAACTCAACGTAGTTGCATGTCTTACAGAGGTTATGGCAAATGTCGAATTCACTTAGATTATTTACTAAAGATGATTGTCCCTATTGTGATGCTATGAAAAGCAAGTTGACCAAATGGGGTGTAAACTTTGATACTATAAACGTTAGTGAGGATATAGAATCAAAATACTTTTTAAAAGAAAATGGACACAGAACAGTCCCACAACTTTACTTTGGAGATTATCACATTGATCATGTCAATACCAAAGATTTCACTCACTCAGATCTTATTAGTGCTATGCAAGGAACATGGTCTGGTCAAGATTCTGGTGTAGAGGATATGTCGTGAATCCATTTGAGTATGTCAATGCAATAAACAATACTAAGAAAGATATCATGATAGATGATCTTGCCGAGAGAGGGTACAACTCTTTCATGGTAAATAGATCCTTGTCATACTTTAAAGATACAGTATTGTATGCAAATGAAATGAATATAAACCACAACATAGATAACCGTCTACAATTCGATTTTCTTATAAATATGGTTAGGAAACGCAAGCGATTCTCCAAGTGGGAAAAGGTTGTATCCGAAAGTGACGTGGAAGTTGTCAAGGAATATTATGGTTATAATAATGAGAAAGCCAGAACCGCCTTGTCCCTTCTCACAAGAGAACAGATAAATGAATTGAAACAGAAGGTTTATAAAGGTGGAAGAAAATAATATAGTAGAGTGGACACCTGCCTCTATGTTAGAGGTTACGTTAAACGAACCAGATGATTTTTTGAAGGTTAGAGAAACACTCACAAGAATTGGGGTAGCATCACGCAAGGACAAGAAATTATTTCAGTCTTGTCATATCCTACACAAACAGGGAAGGTACTTCATAGTACATTTCAAAGAATTATTTCTTCTAGATGGAAAGAAATCTAATTTAGAAGAGAACGATATTGCTAGAAGGAATACTATAGCACAGTTAATGAGTGATTGGGGATTGATTGGCATGGATGCTAATGCAGAACCACTTGCTCCAATGAGACAGATTAAGATTATACCATTTAAAGAAAAGAACGATTGGGAACTATGTCCGAAATATAATATCGGATCTAAACAATAGGAAGAACAATGTTAAGGTTTACTAATTTTCTGGAAGAAGGTGTCAACGATCCATCGATCTTTAAGGCAGTCTTTCTTGCAGGTGGGCCAGGCAGTGGTAAGTCATTTATGGTGGGTAAAACTGCATTGACTTCATTTGGTATGAAACTAATCAACAGTGATCCTGCTTTCGAAAAACAATTAGCGAAAGCAGGATTAAAAACAACACCAGACGATATCTTTACAGACAAAGGTCAGGCCGCACGTTCACGTGCAACCGCACTTACTTTAAAACAGATGGAACTTGCAGTGAACGGTAGACTTGGTTTAGTTATCGATGGTACAGGTAAAAACTTTGACAAGATATCAGGTCAAGTCGGTAAACTCAAACAGTTGGGTTACGAAGTTGCAATGATATTTGTCAATACAGATTTAGAGACTGCAATCAACAGAGACCAGAAGCGTGCGAGAACACTCGGCGCAAAACAGGTTACTGGTATGTGGAAAGATGTTCAGAAGAATATCGGTAAGTTCCAGAACCTATTTGGTAACATGATGGTGATTGTAGATAACTCAGATGGTGCGAACTACGAAGGTGCAGCCATGACTGCTTATAAGAAAATGAAGTCATGGGCGTCAAAGAAACCAAGTAGTCCTGTTGCCAAAAAATGGATTTCGTCACAACGAGGCGGAAAAAAGTGATTTCTACCCCTTGACATTTAGGGGAAGAGATCTTATATATAATACAGGAATGCAGAATGATCTGGTTCCGTTACAATCTTGCTTGATCAGAAGGAGATATACAAATGACAGGCTTTTCAAATTTATTCCCACGTTCATCTTTTGTTGGATTCGATCATTTATTTAATGAACTCGAATGGACTGCGAAACATGCAAACGATCACTACCCCCCACATAACATTATTAAGACAGGTGAAAGCGATTACCTGATCGAACTTGCTATTGCAGGGTTCTCACAAGATGAGATATCAGTAGAAGTCAAAGATCGTACACTGACGGTGACAGGGGATCACGTGTCCAAAGGTAGAGAGTTTATCCATCGTGGTATCTCCACCAAAAAATTTAAAAGGACATTCAGACTGTCGGAGCACGTAAACGTGCATGGAGCAGATATTCAGGATGGTATACTTGCAATTGAACTGAAGTATGTTATTCCAGAAGAAATGCGTCCTCGTAAAATTAATATTGGTAAAACTTACGAGGGTAAAGAAAATGACACAGCACATACTAGCGATAAACAATTACTTACGGAGTCCGATTGAAGGACTTCTACAATTTTCAAGAAACTGGTTGAAAGATTATCGTAAAAATCAAATGAGAAGACAAACAATCAGGGAATTGAATAGACTGACCGATGCAGAATTAAATGATATCGGTTTGGGTCGAGGAGATATATACTCAGTAGCACGAGGTGATGAAACACTGAAACGCTCTGCAGTGGATACAAACACTAACCTAAAGGGGTGGGTGTAATGACTACAGCAGTAATGAGTTACGTCTTTTCACCGTTTTCTGGCATATGGAGTTCCCTTACCAGAACTGCAGAGATTGTCGGATATTCACGGGCAGCCGTTGAACTTACACGTCATGGTTATCATGAACAAGCAAAACGTTGTATGTTACAAGTTGCTCAGTTGAGACAAACTGGAGAAAAATGATACAGTGATGGGGCGGTAACCCGCCCCACTAATTTAAGGAAAGAGTATGATAAAATCTATTTTAAATAAAATTCCAGAGTTTTGTCTAAGCCATTGGTTATTACGCATCCCATTAGCCATTGTGTTTATACAACAAGGTATGAGTAAATTACCATACAGTATAGAAGATGCAGATTCTTGGGGACTACCTTACTTGGTGTGGTGGTTCGTAGTGTATGGTGAAATAGGAGCAGGTATAGGATTGTTACTTAGTGGTCTCTTGGTTACTAAAATTGCAGGTGATTATATCTGGGACTTTTGGTTACAAGATCTTGGAGACGCATTAACAAGATTTTCTGGTATTGTGATCTGTTGTATTATGACTGGAGTCATATGGATAGGTCAACCTACTAGTTTATGGGACGTAATATTATATGATAACCTACATGTATTTTTATGGGTAGGTGGTTTATTTTTCGCATTAAGAGGAAGTAGAACATGACCACTAAGTTTAGTCAACAATTAGTTAAGGCGTGTAGAATGCACGCCGAAGGTGAATTAGAAAGAGCAAAGACTAATATAATGGTCTACATGAGAAATGCCGCAGGTATAGGTGAACATAGTGACGTAGTTGAAGCAATACAAAAAGAACTATCCACGATGGGTCATGCCAATGAACGGTTAGAAATGTTGGATAAATACTTTAAAGAAGAAGGATAGTTTATGAGTTTTGATTTTGATTTTACGGAAGATCACCTTGCAGAGATAATCCATGGCAACAAACAAGTTGGTGAATGGTACGCTGCATTACACGAAATACTACCCATGTACGGTATTACTACAGAACGTAGGGTAGCACACTTTTTATCTCAATGTGCACATGAGAGCGCAAATTTCAAGCGTTTAGAAGAGAATCTAAACTATAGTGCAAAGGCTCTACGTGCAGTATTCGGAAGATATTTTGGTGATGCACCTAAACGTGACGCAGATGAATATCATCGTCAACCAGAAATGATTGCGAACTACGTTTACATGGATGAGTTCCGTAAGTATAAAATGGGAAATATTTATGAAGGTGATGGATGGTTGTTCCGAGGCCGTGGACTGAAGCAATTGACAGGCAGGGACAACTACACTAAGTTTGGAGACTCAATTGGCATGACTGCAGAAGAAGCGGCAGAGTATGTCCAGTCTTTTAACGGTTCAATACAAAGTGCATGTTGGTTCTGGGATACGAATAATCTAAACGATATTGCAGACGGTGACAATGTAAAACTAATGACTAAGAAGATCAATGGTGGATCTATTGGTCTAGAAGATAGACAGAAAAGATACATCAATGCGATGAAAGTTCTGGGTATGTCATTTGAAGTCTTACAAGAAGATGAAGACGATGATGATGATATCTTAGATGATATCGGTGTATTACGAAGAGGTTCACGTGGTGACGGTGTTGCTATGATGCAGGAAGCACTTGGACTAGACGCAGACGGTGTATTCGGTAGAGGTACTGAACGTGCACTAAAACTTTGGCAAACGGACAATGGTCTCACACCAGACGGAGTTGCAGGGCCAATGACATTTGAAAAACTACTGGAGGGTTAAATGACATCAGTAAATAAAGCACATTGTGTAAAAACTGTAGATGAACATGAATGGAATTCGGGTAACAATGCAGATGCAATGTGGACTGCAATAGATGGAGATAACTTACCACAAGGTATCGACATGGTGGTATTTGATAATGCCATGGTTGCAGGATCTGAAGAAGCACTCGCATGTCTAGCGGCATTACACAGTAAACCACAGGCAACATACTTTGGGAAAACAGAACATGATCAGGTAATTATTTCATACACAATGGAAAGACTAGATCGTGCAGAACAAAACGATGCATTTACCACAGATAATACTGTTGCTAGAATGAACATCATGCAGGATCATTCTTTACGGAACTTAGGTAAAACATTCGAAGGTGACGGTCACCCAACACCGCCTCCACCCACACATAATAATAGTAAGAATCTATCTTGACAACATTTTGAAACTGTGATATAATACATATATGTTTTATACCAATGTTGCAAGATATTCAAACTACATTCTTTACCGAGGTTATGACGATCTCGGTAAAAAAGTTTTTAAGAAAGAAAAGTTCAAACCAAAATTCTTTGTACCATCCAAGACTGAAACTGGATGGCGTGGTTTGGATGGTAATCATATAGGTGAAGTAGATTTCGACTCTATGAGAGAAGCACGTGATTGGTTGGAACAATACCAACATGTCACTGGTTTCCAAGTCTATGGAACGAACAACTACTTACACCAGTATGTCACACGCAAGTTCCCAAAAGATATTCGGTTTGATCGTGATAAGATCAACGTTACCACTATCGACATTGAGACTGAGTATGAAGGTGGATTTCCTAAAGTAGCAGTTGCAGACCAAAGAGTACTTGCAATAACTATCAAGAATAATATTGATGGGATCTATCATGTGTGGGGTCTACAAGATTACGACACAGAGAAGGCTCTGATCAAACCAGTCAACTATGTCAAGTGTGAGTCAGAACCAGAACTACTTGCTCGGTTTGTAAATCACTGGAGACAGGAAGAGAACCTACCAGATGTTATTACTGGTTGGAATGTTCGTTTCTTCGATATCCCTTATCTGGTAAATCGTATCAATCGCGTTTGTGGTGTTGATATGGTCAGACAGTTTTCACCATGGGGTCTGATAGATCAACGCAAGATACGAAGACTCAACAAAGAAGAAATGACCTACGACATCAAAGGTATCCAAACTATGGATTACCTTGAGTTGTTCCAAAAGTTTGGTTACTCGTATGGTAAACAAGAGTCATACAAACTTGATCATATTGGTCATGTTGTGCTCGGTGAGAAGAAACTGTCTTACGAAGAATCTGGTTCATTGAAGAACTTGTACAAAGATGATTTCCAAAAGTACATCGACTATAACATGAAAGATGTGCAGTTAGTTGATCGTCTTGAAGAAAAAATGGGACTCATTACACTGGGTATGACTATTGCATATAAAGGTGGTGTGAACTATCAGGATGCATTTGGTACTACAGGTATCTGGGAATCTATCATTCATCGTAAACTCAACAACATGAAAGTTGTTCCATCTGCATTTAAGATAGAGCACGAGAAGAGTGAGTTTGCAGGTGGTTACGTGAAGAACCCACAGACAGGTGCACATGACTGGGTTGTGTCTTTTGACTTGAACTCACTGTATCCAAACATTATTGTGCAATGGAACATGTCACCAGAAACTCTACTGAAGAGTCCACCAGATAATCTACCTAGTGGTGTTGATCATTATCTCAAGGCCTTTGATGGTGTAGACCCTATACATCCTGCACAGAGAGAAAGAAACAATGCAGTTGCATCAAACGGATCTATCTATAGTAAGAAGATCGATGGTGTGATTCCAAATATTATTATTGACTACTATGATGAACGTAGTTCTGTCAAGAAACAAATGTTATCTGCAGAACAAGCATATCAGAAAGAAAAAACATTTGAATTAGAAAAAGAGATCAACACTCTCCACAATCAACAGATGGCGATTAAGATCTTGATGAACTCTTTGTATGGTGCGATGGGTAATAGATACTTCAAGTATTATGATCTACGCATTGCAGAGGGTGTGACTCTCACTGGTCAGATGGTTATCCAATGGGCAGAGAAAACAATCAACAACGAAATGAATAAACTATTAAAAACCGAGGAAGATTATGTACTGGCTATCGATACCGATTCTGTTTATATTAATATGTCTGCTCTTGTACGGAAACTTAATCCAAACGATCCTGTTAAGTTCTTAGACAAGATTTGTAGAGAACACTTCGAACCTAAACTTGCAAAATCATTTGATGATTTGTTCCACAAGATGAACTGTCACAAACCTAGAATGGAAATGGCACGTGAGGTTATTGCAGATCGTGGTATATGGACTGCAAAGAAGAGATACATTCTCAACGTGCATAACTCTGAAGGTGTGCAATACGATGAACCCAAACTAAAGATGATGGGTATCGAAGCAATCAAATCTTCCACACCACAAGCTGTCCGTGACAAATTCAAGGAGGCGTTTAAGATTATTATATCGTCTACTGAGAAAGAAACGCAGGACTTCATTCAACAATTCAAATCAGAGTTTAAACAGTTACCACCAGAGTCTATTGCATTTCCACGTGGTGTGTCTAATATAACAGACTGGAGTGATCGTAAACAAATATACAAGAAGGGGACACCCATACATGTTCGTGGGTCTCTACTATATAATAAGTACTTGAAGGAGTATAAACTCACCAACAAGTACGAACCGATTGAGAATGGTAGTCGTATCAAGTTCTGTTACTTGAAGATGCCTAACACAATCAAAGAAAACATAATCTCATTTCCAGATGTAGTTCCACAAGAGTTTGGTCTGGGAAGATTTATAGATTATGACAAACAATTTGAAAAGACTTTTATTGAACCATTGAAAATGATACTAGACGCGGTCAATTGGTCAGTAGAAGAACAACAAACACTAGAGGATTTTTTCGCATGAAGGCTGGTAAAGTATGGGGTACGACAGAACTTATAGAAGCAAATGGTGCACTAGAGTTTCATCGTATTGAAATGGAAAAGGGTGGGGTTTGTTCTAAACACCTACACAGATATAAATGGAATGGGTTCTATGTAGAATCTGGTAAGATGTTAATCCGAACTTGGCAGAGAGACTATGACCTTTGTGATATTACAATCCTAAATGCAGGTGATTACCACAAAGTGAAGCCTGGACTCTACCACCAATTTGAATGTTTGGAAAGTGGTATTGCATACGAATTGTACTGGGCAGAATTTAATCACAACGATATAGTTAGAGAATCTGTAGGAGAAATGAAATGATACGCGAGACGAACTTTGATAAGGTAAGAATTTTCATGGAGACGTTTGGTCAAGAGGTGAAGAGGGAACCAGAGTTACCAGATGATGAAACTTCTAAACTTAGATTAGAACTTATCGCAGAAGAACTTGGTGAATTAGAGGAAGCAATTGCAAATAAAGATCTCGTTGAAATCGCAGACGCACTAACCGATATATTATATGTAACCTATGGTGCAGGTCATGCTTTTGGACTTGATCTTGATTCATGCTTTAGAGAAGTTCAAAGATCTAATATGTCTAAGTTGGGAGAGGATGGTAAACCCATCTATCGTGAGGACGGTAAGGTTCTCAAAGGGCCAAATTATTCTGAACCAGATCTAAAAAAGACTTTACAACTGTAAAGTTTTCTGGTATAATAACATTATGAATACATTGAATACAGAACAAGCACAGTATTGTGCAGGTGTCTTTAATGATTACTTTGGTCAATTTGATAGAATTGATCAATACATGCGTGATCAAAAACTTGCACAAATAAAAAATGTTCCAACTGCATTGCCAGGCATGGGTCTGGAAGATGATATGTTTGACGATTTTTCTATGTCACCAGAAGACATGGATCTGAAAATAGTAGAACCAAATAATTTTATATGGGATACTTCCTTAAGCCTAATATCAAGTCATAGTAATATGGTGAGTATTCCTGGCAAAAATGTAAAATTCGCAATAAAAGAAATGAACACAAATAAGTATGTTGGGTTCGTTAGACTTGCTTCTCCAGTGATAAACTGTAAACCTCGTAATGATTTACTAGGACAGGTTCCAGAACTTACTATGTTCAACAAAACAACTATTATGGGATTTGCCATAGTTCCTTGTCAACCTTTCGGATATAATTATCTTGGTGGTAAACTTCTTGCAGCCTTGTGTTGTTCTCATGAGGTAAGAGAAAAACTAAACAAAAAATATGACATGAACTTGTGTATGTTTGAAACTACAAGTCTGTACGGTAATTCTAAATCATCGAGTCAGTATGATGGTATGAAACCATTTCTTAGAAATAGGGGCTTGACAATCTCTGATTTTATCCCTATGCTTAACGGTGAACCATATCTTAATCTTGTTAAGTATGTTGAGGATATTGTAGGTAGAGGCGAACTTGTACCAGAAGGTGCATCAAGTAGAAAATTAAAAATGACTAATGCGATTATTGGACTATTAAAAAGATCTTTAAAGGGTGAAGACCTCGCAGAGTTTAAACTAACAATTAATAATGCAAAACAGTTGACAGAACAGAAAAGATATTATGTGTCTAACTATGGTATTGAAAACTATATTGACATTGTAAATGGTAAAACTGATAAGATAGTTGAGGCCCCAAACTTTGACAGATTCAATCAAGATGGACTTATAGAGTGGTGGAAGAAAATTGCCACTAAAAGATATAATAAATTAAAAGAAGAAAACAGATTAAGAAGTAATCTTGAAGTATGGTCTGAAGATAGTCAAATCGATATCATAAGGTGATGTATGTATTCGCTAACTATATTTAAGAATAGATACGATAATAAGACGCATCGTAGAATGGACTTTGACAACTGGTCGGAGTTCAAAAGTTTATTCTATCAATTGTCTAAACAACCACTAGCGTCTAAAGAAGATGCAAACCTGATTTCTCCTGCAACCTACCAACCCAATACAACTCGTAAGAATGTAAACGTAGTAGATTGGGGTGGTTGGTGTGCAGTAGACGTAGATGAACACAACTTCGAAGGAGACCTAAAGAATGAGTTGGATAGTAGGTACACTTATATCTGTTACAGTACTGCTAGCAGTCGAGAAGATTTTCCAAAGTTTCGCTTGGTGTTTCCACTTACAAAAAGAGTTGAATCGGATTCTATTAAACATTTCTGGTACGCACTCAACACCGAACTCAATTCGATTGGAGATAAACAAACTAAGGATTATTCACGAATGTATTATATCCCTAGTACGTACTCTGGGGCTTTCAACTTTATTTTTGATAATACTGGTGTGGATATAGATCCAGATGAACTTATGTTCAAACATCCGTATGCAGAGAAATCTAATTTAAATAATTTTTTTGATAGACTACCCGAAGATATAAAACAAGAATATCTAAAGCATAAGAAACAAAGACTAGACAATACTAATATTCACTGGACATCTTATAAAGACTGTCCGTTCTTTCCGAAGAAACTAGGATCTGAATACAGACTAATTACTAACACTGGTTGGTATCACAAGATGTATCAGATCATGGTCGCAATTGCAGGTAATGCGATAAAGAAACAATATCCGATCACTGCACAAGAAATATCTAAACTGTGTAGGGAACTAGATATGGAAACTGGTAATTGGTACGAGAACCGTCCTCTGGACAAGGAGGCTGATCGTGCACTTGAATATGTTTATAGGAATGGTTAATGAGTAAAAAACAAGATTACAATGACGAAATGCAAGATCTTATATTCACCTCTGCAGGTGACTTCATGGGAATGCAAGAGAAAGAAAAACACGAATACTGTACAACAAAAGGTCTTGGTTGGGCATTCCTTATCATTGCATTGTTTATGTTGGGTGTACCTATAATAATGCTTATGATTATGGTAGGACTAGATGAGTATGCAAGATATTGTAATTTAAATATCATGCCGTGTTTCACAAATACAATTAACTTTTTAAAATCGGTATTAGGATAATGACAGATCCCAGAGAATCCGCACAGTTGGAAGCAGAAAAAACTTTTGAAATGTTTATGGATTGGACAAAGAAAGTTGTATATATAATCATATTCTTCTTAGTAGTAGTTGTCGTAGGATGCAACAATGGTGTAGAGAAAGGGCCTAATGCAACAGGTTCTAAATATAATGGTGAGCAATACGATCCTACTAATCTTAACACAAAGGAAAACAAATGAGTAATAAAGTAGAACCCATAGGATGGGCGAGAACTCTTCTAGGTGCAAAAGATGCGTGGAAAAGTATAATGACTATAAAGAACTCTCCACTTCGTAATCTACCACCTCAGTTGGGATTGATGGTTTTTTCAATACTGTCTATCATGTGGAGTGGTATCTTTGCAGCTATAATAAATAATCCATATGCATTCGGAGTATCTGCAGGTGGACACTTGTTAGTAGTATTTGGTATTTTTATTACTGCTATAGTATATGACAGTGCAGAAAAATATAGTGCACCACAAAACTATAATTTACGTGGTAACGGTGGCGAACACGAGTGACATGGATATACTTCATAGTTGTATATGGTTATCCAATTATGATGATTGCGATGGCAGTCATAATGCATAAGAGATTCAAATGAAATGGTTGATAGTAATAATCTTTAATACACTGGCAGGTGATATTTTTGTGTTTCAAGAACCCTCATTTGACACAAGAGAAGAGTGTATGATTACTCTAATCCAATCTAGGGATGCGGTCTTACAAAAACTCTTACTTGAGTATGGAGAACCTTTGCCTATAGAAGCAGTGAATTGTGTACGCGAAGATGTAATTGAGAAAGTATTAAAAAATGAAGTGGTTGATATTAGTTTTACTAACGAAGGGTGAACCTTTCACAATACCAATGCAAGAGTTTGAACACGAAGATGCTTGCTTTGAGTATGTAACTACCAAAGAAAATTATCCTACAATCGCAGTAGAAGTCATTGCAATCGCAGGGTTCAATGATCCTGTAGTAAATATAATATGCACACCAGAGAACAGAGTAAAGGAATATTTAAATGTGGGTTCTAGTATGGTTAGCACTTGAGGCAAACCAAAAAGTAGACTACTATCACATCGGTACGTACAATACTGACAAAGAGTGTCAAGTATCTTTGAAAGAAGCAGTGGTACTGATAACGAATAACAATCAAGCACTAAGTTGTTTTTATGTTGGAGAGGATGCTGATGGATAAAGTGAATGTTGCCATTGTTGGTCATGGTTATGTTGGTAAGGCAGTAGAGTATGGATTCAATACATCAAGCGTAAATCAATACATTTTAGATCCGATATACAATAAAGGTATGGAGACAATCAAAGACGTAAAGATAGATCTTGCGTTTGTTTGTGTCCCCACACCTTTTGGATCTGACGGTAAGATCGACTCATCTATTGTAGAAGAAGTCGTTGGTCAATTAAAGTCTAAGAACTGTGTCATTGCTATTAAGTCTACAGTAACACCAGACATAGTTACTAAACTACACGAAGAGAATAACATGGTTGTTTACAATCCAGAGTTTCTCACAGAACAGAATGCACTAGAAGATTTTGTCAATCCACCCATGCATGTGTTTGGTGGTGATAAAACGCATTGTCATTACTTGTACCAATTCTACCTAGATCACAGTAGATGTAAAGACACAACAACAAGGTCATACTACCTGACACCTGCAGAGGCATCGTTTGTCAAGTATGGGATAAACTCTTTCCTCGCATCGAAGGTATTATGGTTTAACCAATTCTCAGATCTTTGTGATAAACACAACGTCAAGTATAACGCTGTGATGAATGCATTGATTACAGATAAACGTATTGGTAATAGTCATATGACAGTGCCAGGCCCTGATGGTAGGAAGGGTTACGGTGGTGCATGTTTCCCAAAGGATACAAATGCATTCTCTAGATTTGCCGAAGGAGACTTCTCACTTCTTGATTTAGTTATCGAAGAAAACAATAAGTATCGTTCTGAATATGTTTTAGATGATAGAGAAAAAGAACAGAATGTTGTTTACATTAGAAACAAATTATGATATAATATATTAGAAGGAAAGATTATGTCTCGTATTGCTATTACAGGTATTGCAGGTTTTATTGGGTATCACCTAACAAACAAACTTGTTGATGAGGGTCACGATGTTATGGGGTTTGACTCGTTCAATGACTACTACGATCCTAAACTAAAACAGGCACGTGCAGAAGAACTCAACATGACTGACGGTATCGAAGTTGATCAATTAGACTTAAAGAACAAAGATAAGTTGATCGAATGGTTTGGTGAGAAAAAACCAGAGATAGTTATACACCTTGCCGCGTATGCAGGTGTGCGTAACTCACTTGACTTCCCAGATGATTATATTCAAAATAATATTGTTGGTACTCACAATCTGATAGAAGCATGTAATGAACACGAAGTAGAAAAAGTTATATACGCATCTACCTCATGTGTCATGGCAGGTAATCAGTTACCATGGAAGGAAGATGAGAAAGTCGGATATCCACTCAACCCATATGGTTATAGTAAACTGTGTAACGAATCTCAGTTTATGGCAAGTGACATACCTGCGGCGATTGGTCTACGGTTCTTCACTGTATATGGGCCTTGGGGTAGACCAGACATGGCGTTATTTGACTTTACAAATAAAATAATAAAAGGTGAGTCCATTGATTTGTTTAATAATGGAGACATGATTCGTGATTTCACATATGTCGATGATATTGTAAAAGGTATCAACATTATTGTAGATTACATACAGAGATCCATGATTGTGAAAGACATATACAATATTGGTAATGGTAGACAAGTTCCTCTCATGGAGTTTGTTGAGAACATAGAGTTTCAATTGCAACGAAAAGCAATAAAGAAATTTGTCCCGAAGCATCCTGCAGATACGCAGGCGACTTGGTCAGATACAAGTAAGTTACAAGCATTGGGATACAAATCAGAAACACCTATTGAAGTTGGTGTAGAAAAATTTATAGAATGGTATAAGAGGTATTATAATGTCAACTGAAGAATTGGAAAAAAAAGTAGCAGAGTTTCACAACATAAGTCTTGAAGAGTTGTATCAACGAACAGTCAAGGGTGGTGAAGCATTGTTTCATCAATACTACATGCGAGACGGTATAGGTTTCTAATGAAGACTGGACTAACCGCGTCTACATTTGACTTGCTACACGCAGGTCATATCGCAATGTTAAGAGAGGCAAAGTCACAGTGTGACTATCTTATCTGTGCATTGCAAATAGATCCGTCTATTGATAGACCAGATAAAAACTCACCAGTACAATCCATCGTAGAACGATATGCACAGTTGTCTGCAGTAAAGTATGTGGACGAAATACTGGTGTACCAATACGAAGAAGACTTGTTGGACATCATACAGATGTATCCAATAAACCTTAGAATCCTTGGATCAGAATATCGTGACAAGGATTTTACTGGTAAGGATGAGTGTCGTAGATTAGGCATTCAACTTTATTTTAATAATAGAGAACACAGGTTCTCATCATCTGATCTAAGAAGAAGAGTAAAACTAAAGGAGGATACTGATGCAGCAAGAAAGGTATTACGAGAGTATACTGAGGATGAATCGGGAGGCGAACAAGAAGGAAGACCAGAAGGCTGAGGAATCCAAAGAATAGACTTTACATCCGTTTTATTATGTGTTATAATTGTGTTTAAAGGAGTAATTAATGTCAATAATGGATAAACTCAAAAAGAATAGTAAGTTGGATCACACATCTGTTCTTTCTGAGTCTAAATTTTTTAACGAAAAAGATATGGTTCCAACCCACGTTCCAATGATGAACGTTGCCTTGTCTGGTTCAATCGATGGTGGTCTTGCGCCTGGACTTACAATACTTGCAGGTCAATCAAAACATTTCAAGACATCATTTGCCTTAATCATGGCAAGTGCTTATCTCAAAAAATATCCAGAGTCGGTTATCTTATTTTATGACTCTGAGTTTGGATCACCGCAATCATACTTTGAACAGTATGATATCGATCCTTCACGTGTACTACACACACCCATCACAAATGTAGAAGAACTCAAGTTTGATCTAGTAAATCAACTAGACTCTCTTGATCGTGATGAACGTGTATGTGTTGTAATCGACTCTATTGGTAACCTTGCATCCAAGAAAGAATTAGAAGATGCTATCAATGAGAAGTCAGTTGCAGATATGTCTCGTGCAAAATCCTTGAAAGGTTTGTTCCGCATGTGTACACCATACCTTGCGATGAAGAATATTCCTATGATTGCAGTAAACCACACGTACAAAGAAATTGGATTGTTTCCTAAAGATATAGTCGGTGGTGGTACAGGTCTGTACTATTCTGCAGATAATATCTGGATCATTGGTCGCCAACAGGAAAAGAAAGGCACTGAGATCGAAGGATATCATTTTATAATTAATGTAGAGAAATCAAGATATGTCAAAGAAAAGTCTAAAATCCCTATTACTGTTACTTGGGATGGTGGTCTGCTTTCTCATAGTGGACTCCTCAATGTCGCTATCGCAGGTGGTTATATCAAGTCTCCTAGTACTGGGTGGTATAGCATTGTTGACAGAGATAGTGGAGAACTCCTACCATCCAAAGTTAGAGCAAAAGATACCTTACATCCCGAATTCTGGGTGCAAATATTACAAGAGACTGACTTCAAAGAGTTTGTCAAACAGAAATACTCTATTGGTGGGTCTCTTAGTAACGAAGCTGGTGGCGAAAGTGAAGCATGAAGAAAACGACACCTATGTATTAGTACCCAATGAAGTTAATGAGGAGTTCTGGTCTGTCAGAATCCTCAAGGGTATGTTTAATGAAACGGTGATTCGTTATGGTAACATTGCATTCAATGAAGTTGCAGAAGGTGTTATGTCATTTAACTTTGTTGTTGAGTCTTCACCAGACTCTACTATTACTGAAGAGAATGAAGTGCTTCAAGAAGTTGCAGGTGACATACTACAAAAGATTATTGCAAACGCACTGGACAATGATGAAGGTGTCGTAGGTAAGAAACCAGAAGACGATGAATGGGAAGAGGTAACTGCAGAAACATGAACACTAACTTAGAGCAAGTGATCCTAAGAAACATTCTGACTGATGATGAGTATACAAGAAAAGTTTTACCGTTTATCAAACCAGAATATTTCGAAGGTATCTACAGAATACTATTCAGAGAGACTGCAAAGTTTGTAACCAAGTATAACAAGTTACCGACTGCAGAGGCATTCAAGATTGAACTTGATCAGTCTGACAGACTCAACGGTGAGAACTATACAGTGGCAATGGATCTTCTACCACAGTTGTTTGTAAAAGAAAAGACTGACTCTGATTGGTTGATACAGAACACAGAGAAGTGGTGTCAAGATCGTGCGATATACAATGCAGTGATGGAGTCTATCTCTATCATTGATGGTAAACATGAGACTATGACTAAGGGTGCATTACCAGATCTGTTGTCTAAGGCTCTGGGTGTTGCATTTGACACAAACGTTGGTCACGACTATATTGACAATGTCGAGGATCGTTGGGACTTTTATAACAAAAAAGAAGAACGTATACCATTTGATCTAGAACATTTCAACACAATCACCAAAGGTGGTGTACCGAAGAAAACTCTGAACATTGCACTAGCAGGTACTGGTGTTGGTAAGAGTTTGTTCATGTGTCATGTTGCGTCTAGTGGATTGACTGATGGTAAGAATGTATTGTATATTACTATGGAAATGGCAGAAGAACGTATCGCAGAACGCATTGACGCAAACTTACTCAATGTTCCTATCGATCAATTAGAGACAATGCCTAAGACTATGTTTACTGAAAAGGTGAAACAATTATCTTCTAAAACAAGTGGTAAACTAATCATCAAAGAGTATCCTACTGGATCTGCACACGCAGGACATTTTCGTGGACTTTTAAATGAATTAAAATTAAAGCGACAGTTTGAACCAGATATCATTTTTATAGATTATTTAAATATTTGTGCGTCAAGTAGAATGAAAGGAATGGGTGGTGCAATCAATTCATATAACTACATTAAAGCAATTGCTGAAGAGTTACGCGGCCTTGCAGTCGAGTTTGACGTACCGATCTTCTCTGCAACACAAACGACTCGTTCTGGTTATTCTAACTCGGATGTTGGGTTGGAAGATACG
>Ga0181369_1000005_pt1 | contig 67779 bp, 57 predicted proteins | sample LowvirmetaG_8_FD_130088 | JGI IMG/M metagenome (GOLD analysis project Ga0181369, IMG submission 130088) | Marine viral communities from the Subarctic Pacific Ocean - Lowphox_04 viral metaG | ecosystem: Environmental > Aquatic > Marine > Oceanic | place: Subarctic Pacific Ocean | collected... | reverse complement strand
CGTGCTGCTATTTCTTTGTTGCTTATTACTTGTGGGGCATCTGTGTTTGGTTTGTTTGTTTTCATTCTTAAAACCTCGACAATATGTTCTTCCTTTCTTTATATAGAATCTCTGTTTTTTGGCTAGAATCAAATCTTTTCTGAGTTCAATACCTGTATTATCCTAGATGTAAATACAATAGCGCATAGCGCTGCAACTCTATAAGAAGGTAGCAAAATGCTACCCATATGGATGGGAGGGTCAAGGAGGCGTAGTGGCTTGGTAACGTTTTGTGTTAAACACATTGGTGTTGGTACACATACTACCGCATTGGTGTGGTCTGGTGGGGGTAGGGCGTGGTGCAAAAACGCTGTACTGCAAGCCTGTCTGCACCTACACACCCACCCCAACGCACCCCCGTGTACGTTAGGATTAGCGGGGCTTTAGCGGGGACTTTAGCGCCAAACCCTACCACCCAAAACAGCCCAGAAACCGCTTTAGCGCACCCCATTAGCGCACCTTAGCCGGAGGCATTACATTAGCGCAACCTTTAGCGCCTTCTTTAGTCCCACACAGCGCTCGACAAAATTTTCCATAGAATGACTTTTTTGGGGTTTTAGAGGGTACGCCTCAAAAAAATTTTAGAAAAAATTTCATAACATAAACCACCCTCCCACTTATCGTGTCTGCATTCAGCAAAGCATGGTCTGTTCTCAAAATGACCGAAATGCCGATGGGAGGAGATGTACCGCCACAAGAGTCTTATTCCCACAAAGATTTGGATGCTGAGGCACTCATAGATTTCTTAATCCAAAATCTGGGAATGGATTATCAAGAGGCGAAAACCCTCGTTACACACCACAAAACAAAGGAAATGGGTGAAAAATCTCGTAAAAAGACTCCGAAAGACAATGGTGGTGATATGTCCATGTCTCCTATGATGCCTATGGCTAAGGCGATGGATTTTCTCAAGGGTCGTGGAGATTTTAGAATGCGGAATGTCAAAAGGCCGCAGCAGATGGCCGCACGAACTCCCGTAGATGTAAGTCAGATGGATTACAATGAACTAACGCCAGATGAACAACTAGAAAGGCGCAGAAATAAGGTTAATTCTTATGAATCCGAATACGCTAGAAAAAATCGAGAGGAAAAAGAAAGGCTTGCTCGTGAAATGGGGGAGGGTCAACAATGACAGCGTTTGAAGAATCTTGGAAGTTTCTAAAGGCTTTACCTGAACAAACAATGTTTCTACCACCTACTGCCGTAAGAAACTTAACTGAACATCCTGAAGATTACCGATATGAAGAAGGGTATAAGGCAGACGATAGAGGGAATCGTGCTGTTGGGACCGTACATCCAGCAATTCAAAGTTTATTGAGAAGAATCTCGACTACCGATAATGTAGACGAGCAAGGTAATAGAATTTCTAATCTAAATCTAAATGCATATAGAGATAATGACATAGACATAAATGGAAAAGTCTTTCGTGATAGAGGTATGATTATGGGTCATCCTGAAAGAAATTATAACATGTATAGAATGGGTGAGGGTCAACAATGACCGCATTCGATGAAGCATGGGCTGTTCTCAAAGAAGATAGACCGTTGGGATGTCCTAATTGTGAAGGGAAAATAGATGAATATACTGGAGAGCCATCATTTCCTATACCTAACGAAGATAGAAGTTCTTCAACAGGTTATAGGTGTTGGAAATGTGGGAGTGAGGTATAATGACCGCATTCAATGAAGCATGGGATTTCCTCAAAGCAGACCCTATTGATATGCACGAATATCCTCCCGGTTCAGGTAATTTTATGACTTTACAAGACATGATAATGGCTAGAAACGCTGATGCTCGCAAAAATATGCAAAATATGACCCCAAAGCCTAGACCAACAGGAGGTAACACGTATGACAAAAGACCTTCAGGTTGGCAGTAGTCCCTTCGACCAAGCGTGGGCTTTGCTCAAGATAGATGCGAGCGACATAACAGATTTCATCCATCATTCTCTTGAAAACGGCCCGTCAAAGAGAAGCATACTAACAGACGGTGGTGATTGGCCCTCTGACCCTAGTGAGCATGAAAGTCATTGTTTCGACTTCTCCGATAATCTCCACCATTTAATTCAGGAAAACGGCGGCAAGGCTCAGATTATGAATCATCCCGATGACCCTGCAATTCACCAATGGGTGTATCACCCTGCTTCCGGGCTTCATTTTGATGCTCAAACACCTTATGGTGTTGAGGATTGGAAAGGATTAGGCGGTCTTTATGATTGACAGGACAAGGTGGCTGTGACATGAACCCCTTCGACCAAGCGTGGTCTCTGCTGAAGGCTCCGATTTATGAAGCACCTTCCACATTTGAAGAAGGTGATTGGCCTAATTATTCTGATTCACTGGGGCAAGATGATAGATTTACAATGTTACCTAACCTAGAAGAAATGGGAAAACCGTACATGTGGGAATCTGAAGATGGAAACGCAAGAGGTACAATATATCCTGATGATTTTAAAAACTCTATAAAAATAGATAATTTTGAATTAAATAGTGATGTAAAAGGTCAAGGTAAAGCAAGAAAATATCTTGAAGATTTTATTGAAGAAGGTCAAGATTATTTTATTGATAATGATGGTTTTCTTCTTGACGGAGTACATGTTACAAATGTAGAACACGGTGCAACGGGTTTTTGGGATAAAATGGTTGATGCTGGTGTGATTGATGGGGCACATTCAACAGGCTACATTAGAACTAATAACGCTGGTGACAAACATTACACCCACGCATATGACGATAAAATGCAACCTTGGCGACATGAATTAAATCCTGAATATGCTGAATATCACGGTTTACCGACAGATGCTATTTATGACCAATTCGTAGAAAAAGCGTATGAATACCACGGAACTGTAGATTTACCTAGCGTTTTACAACACGGAATAAGAGGTGGAAGTCCTAAAACTCGTTCAAAAAGATATGTGCCTGAAGCATTAAGAGCAGCAGATTTAGTAAATTATACAACTACAGACCCAGAAGCAGCACTAAGATTTGCACAAGAAAGGGCAAGAAGAACAAAGCAAGACCCTTCAAAAGTAGGAGTTGTGCGAATGAAAACAGCAGATTTACCTAAATATGTAGAACATCAAGAGCCAGATTATGGTGATTTACAAGGTGGTATGAGTAGAGTTCGTCAGGGTTCAATACCCCCAGAAGTATTACAGCAGTGGTCTTAATACAAATATACCTACTATTATCAGCCCTACCATAAGTGAAATGATTGATTTTCGTATTGTTTTGCGTATTTGTCCCCGTAAAAGGTCATTAAAAGCCTCATGAACCATGTAAAACGTCACTACGACGGGTTTATTTATAAAGCATACCTGCGATTACTACTGATGAGTACCACTCCTGAACCTTTTACTGAGGCTTGGCAAGTGCTAAAAGCGTACCCGCCGGAATCAAATTTTACTGTTGAAGAAAGACAAATTGTTATGTCAACAATTTTGAAGATGATGATGAGTGGTAATACTCGGCTAGAAGAGGAGGCTGGATTGCTTTTCCAGCGATATGCTAATTTACGACAGTGAGTTCGCACACCCCATGAGTGACCCAGTAACAATTTATGAAGTGGGTCCAAGAGACGGTTTACAGTCTATTTCTAAAGAAGTTCCTACTGAGCAAAAAGCGTATTTAATTGATATGTTAATTGCAGCGGGATTGGATAAAATAGAAGTTGGAAGTTTTGTGAATCCCGCTTTGGTACCTCAAATGAAAGATACCGCATTGGTTTTAAAGGGAATAAATCAAGAAGATAATCAAATTTCAGCATTAGTCCCAAACGCAAAAGGTTTAGAATTAGCAAAAGAAGCGGGTGTGAATCTCTTCAATATCTATCTTTCACCTTCTCCAGAGTTCAATACCCGCAATTTAGGTACACCAAGTATTGATAGAATACTAGAAAGATATGAAGTTGCTCTAGAAGAGACTCTTCCTGAACAGGTGAGGTTATACATTTCTTGCGCTTTTGGTTCCGCTTTCGATGATTATGATGAGTCTCTTTTTATTCAAATCTTAAAATGGGGGGCTGAAAACTCTTCTACAATAGTTTTAGCAGACACTACAGGAATAGCGACTCCAAAAGAAATTACCACCGTGGTAAAAATTGCCCGAGAAATTATGCCAAATTTAGCCATTCACCTACACAAGCCTAGTAGTAGGAAGGTTGAATTTTCACATTTACTGGATGCTGCCTACTTATCCGGTATTAGGGAGTTCGATACTTCTTTGGGCGGTTTAGGTGGTTGTCCTTTTGTTCCGGGTAGTTTTGGTAATTTACCAACTCGGTATTTAATTGACTGGGCTTCGGATTACGGAATTGAAATTGAACAATCTGTAGATATTGCAAAATTAGAGGCCGCTGAAATGTACCTAAAAGGAATTGTTAATATTCCGATGGCTGAAAGAGCCTATATTTATGTTTCAGGAAAACTGAGCGGAATTCGTAGAAGCCTTATCTCTTAACATCTGACGAGTTTCAGCCGCTAATTGTTTATATTGACCCTGATTTTGTCCAGAAATATCTTTTGCTTGATTTTTAGCATCATTTAAAGATTGGAATGTTTTCAAACCTAATGCTCCTTTTACAGCACCTTTAACTCCTATCTTTGAAGCAAGAGCACCACCACCAGCAGCACCACCAGCAGCAGCACCAGCACCACCAGCAGCACCACCAGCAGCAGCAGCAACAACAGGTGCAGCCTTGACTAGAACATAGCCCATTGAAACTACCCAATCAGCGAAATGGTAAAAGTGTTCTGCTTGTCTCGAATACTGTGATTGAACCAGCCGACATCATAGATGACCTCTTAAAAGGTCAATTCGGATATGCTGGTAAAAGTTACATTTCTGACCGACCAAAAAAGCAAGCAAAGGCTAAAGTTCAACGATTAGCCCGGAAGGTTAAAACCCGAAAAACCAAAGCGAAGTACGCAAGACAGGTATCGCGGGGAGTACAAAGACCAAAAATGCGTAAACAAACTGGCTTAGTTAGAGTATCAAGGAGTAGATAAAATGGATGCATTTGAAATATCATGGAACTTATTAAGAAAAGCGTGGTATGATTCTGTAGATGATAGACATAGAGAGCAACCTTTTGATAGAAATGATGATTTTCCACCTTTTACAACTAGAGCAGAAAAAATGGCTGCTGCGAGATTACACTCACAATCAATGCGTCAAGACAATGAACCAACAGGAACACCTCTAGATAATTATGATGAAGTCCCACAAGATGAATTTGCTAATATGTCTAAAGATAAATTAGTGGCTATGGTTAGAAGAATGATGCAAGAAAAGGAGATGTAAGTATGCGTGAAGAAAAAATGGACGGAAAAAAGAAAAAGAAAGGAATGAGTTTAGTAATTGCTGTTACTCCACCTTCTCCTAAATCACCACAAGACACAGCGACACCCGAAGCAATGAAAAAAGCCTTTGAGTTTTTGAAAGATTACAACCAAATGGGAGTTGGTGCTGGTGCTGCTCAAGGAATGAATCTACAGGCTATGCGTCAAAAAGTTCACGAAATGGACGCAAGAGCACAACAAATGATGGCTACTGACCCACACGGTGCTTCACAAATGCGAGCAGAAGCGGATTATTTAGCAAACCAACTTCAAGAAATGATGAATGCTCGAAGACAATGAGGGGGCTACATGTTTTCCGATATAATGGTAAATTATATCTTAAAAGATGAAAATACCCTTTTAGAGCCTCCAGAAGTTAATACATCAAAATTACCCCCAGAGTTTTTTGCAGGACATGCGTCTGAAAGATTGAGTGACCCTCTTCGTGTACATGATGAAAATGAAAACTCTGAAGTAAAAACTAGAACTATACAAGGTTTAGTTGATGCTGGAATTATGGGTCCTTTAGGTAATTATACTAAAAACGCCCCTAGAAATGTAGCAGTAAGAACTCATTTTTTAGATTCTTTTAGAAACCCTCTTGGTGTAAATGAAAAAGGGTTAAGACATTCACATGGAAATACCATTGTGAGTATAATTAGACCTCATAAAAAACATAGTACCCCTCAAGTAAAAACCGTAATGCTTAGGGGTTCAGGCCAAAAATTTGCAAGAGGTGATGGTCCGGGGACTATGAATGTTGACCACGTTATAGACGCTTCACCTGAAAAAATCAATACAAATAATCCACAAGTTGCAATAAGAAGAGCAAGAAAAGCAAAAAAGAAAAAAGCAGCAAGAGTTAGAATTTTACCACCTTTACCTCCGGGTCCAAAAACTGTAAATAAAATGGTTCTAATTAAAGCACCAAAAAGAAAAATGTCTGAAGCGGCCAGACAACATAAGTTGGCCTATGATAAAAAATACGAGTCTAGTCCTGAAAGGGTGAAATATCGAGTAGATTTGAATCGTGAGCGTAGGCGCAGGGGTATTTATGGTTCAAATAATAAAAAAGATATTAGCCATACTCAAGGTGGGAAGTTTACTTTAGAAAACCAAAGTAGTAATAGGGCTAGGCATTTTAAAAATCGAGGTACACTTCGTAAGGTTAAGGTGAAAAAATGAATAGTTGTGATTGTGGTCATTGTGTGGGTATGGACACTGTTTGGAAAAAATTATGTCCTGCTGGAAAAGCAGCAGCAAAAAGAAAGTTCAAAGTCTACCCATCTGCTTATGCTAATGGTTGGGCTGTGCAATATTGTCGTGGTAAATTTAAGGGGAAGAAAAAGAAATGAAACTTAAGAAAGATAAATGTTGTTGCGGTGGTACTAAAAAAACACCTTGTGTTTGTATGATTGAAGGTAATCAATGTTCAGTATCTTCTCCTAAATGTCCTTGCTATGCACTGATAGACAAACAAAAGAACATTAAGAAAATGGTAGGAATTCTATGACACGATGTACTTGTCACGATGTGCTCATTGTAAAAAACTTAAACCGTTGGTTTAAGGAAAAATGGGTAGATGTGTCACGTACTAAAGATGGTAAGCACCCACCATGTGGTAGAAGCAAGGGAAAACTTTCAGGTAAAGGTTATCCTAAATGCAGACCTTCAATCAAAGTTTCAAGTAAAACACCTAAAACATCAGGTTCTATGTCATCAGGTGAGAAACAAGCAGCGACAAAAAGAAAACGTGCAAAAAAGCAAGGTGTGGGTGGGAAACCAACAATTGTTAAGACAGACTACACTATGCGAAGCGACATGAGTGCTTTCTCCGCAGCGTGGGATGTGTTGAAAGCGACCTTACCGATAAAGCCTGAAACAATGGAATGGGAAACCGACCCTAGGAGACATCGTAATTACAAACAGACTGGCGGTGTCGCCCGTAGAGGTAGGGAGAAATTGTTAGATGAAACTCAGGCTGAAAGAAATCACGACCACCCTGATTCACCTTTCGAAGGAGAACCTAACGTAATGGACCAATTTGAAGGTAGAGATTACCCTGAAAATGACATATACGCTCTTGATTTTTCTTATACTCGTCCATATGTACCTGTTGAAGAATATCTTAGTGCTAAACCTTCTATTGATGTAACTGGTACTCCTGAAGAAATCGCAGAAAGAGCAATAATGAGGGCAAAGGGACAATCTTTCTTGAATGAGATAGGAGTGAGAAATGAATAATTTTGACATATGTGATTGTTGTTCACCTATGCAACAAGCATCAGCAGCATTGTTAGATTCTGTTTTTGAGAAAGCAAAAAAATCAAAACCATTTCATGGTTATAATCCAAACAGACATAGTAGAAGTGGTGGATTAAATGCAAAAGGTCGAGCCAAAGCAAAAAGAGAAACAGGTGCTAACTTGAAAAGACCTGTTACTAAAAAACCAAGTTCACTAAAACCCGGTAGTAAAGCAGCAAAAAGGCGAAAGTCATTTTGTGCTAGAATGGGCGGAAGTAAAGGGCCGACTAGTAAGGATGGGAAATTAACACCAAAAGGTGCTGCACTAAAACGCTGGAACTGTTAATCTCATTTGTCTTATTATTAATATAGACTCTATACATATATATTAATTATTATATACATACTAATAATAAGATAAATAAGACAAATGGGTAAAAACCTCGGATTTTTACTCAGAAGGGTTTAAGGTGACCCCATCCGTGGCCTTTCACAAGGTGTGTATATGTCTGATACAACAGATTCCGAAATTAGATTGATGGGATTAATAATAAGTCAGTCTGCATTGATTGGGGTTGCAGTTGCTATTTTTGATTCAAAATTATGGCTAGTGAATGAAGAAACATGGATGAATGGTTTAAATTACTCAATGGGTGCTTTTGCTTTACAAGGTTTAGCATACTATTTATTCAAAATGTTCTTTGAAAGAAATCTTAGAGAACGTGCTAGGATGACGGAATTTCAAAGACAACATCAATCTAGGTTCAGGAATATGCAAGTTAACTTTGACCAAAGAAGGTCTGATATGGAATTAAGAAGACAAGAAATGGAATTAGAAAAAGAATTAAGATGGATGCATGAGAATCCTGATAAAATTATGTCACCGCCTTCATTTTTAACAGAAAATAGAGATGTTAATAATATGGCTAATTTAGGATTAGATTATCATTCTACTTTTAATCCCGGCATTCCTACACACAATACTAATGTACAACAACCATTAGGTTTAGGAGTCGAATCCGCTAATATGAGAGAAATTTATCAAATGACTGATTCTATGGTAAAAGATTTACCAACTCCTCCTAAAGATGGAAAGCCAACTCAAAACGAATCTGGCATGAGGTTAAAAAAGGATGGAACACCTGACCTCAGATATAAGAGTTGAACTAGATGGGTAAGATTTTCAAAACTCCAAAAGATGATTCAGTAGAAGAAACACTTAGAGCCATGCATTTGGCTAATACAGTTGATAACGTATATGAATGGGGATATGGTTGGATTAGAACTGTTGTGGTAGCAGTTGCTTCGGTTTTTATTATTAGTGCTCTTGAAGCGAATAGTGACTTTTCTTTATGGGAATCAACAGTAGAATGGGGTTATCAGCAAATAGCAGATTTTGGCTCTTGGTTAACAAATAAATTTAGTTGATTTAAGGTAGGTGATTACTTTGAGTATGACTGGTAGTGTTTTAGTAGGCGCTGCACTATGGGGTCAAAATATTTACAACGCTTGGCGTCCACGTAGTGTTGGTATTTATGGAACAGCAATGGTAGGTAAAACCACTTTGGATTCTTATATGACAACACCCGGAGAGATGTATGATATCCCTATTGATGAAAGAACTGAACATTATAAAATATTAACAAGATACATTTTACCTAAATCGACTAAAAAAAGAGTATCTTGGAAAGGTGAAAAGCGAGTTGTGAACTCTGCTGATATAGGTGGACAAGAAAGATATTGGAATCTTTGGATAGAAGATATGGTATATCGACAAGCGGAAGCGATAATCTATATGTTCGATGAAAGGGCTTTGAAGGGTGGGGCTGAAGGTATGGAACAAGTTGCGGGATTCAAATATTTATGTGATGTTTTAATTTCTCGTAATTATCGTTATAGAAGCATAAGAAGTAGAATAAAAGGTAGAAAATATTCACCTAAACTGATAATGTTAGTAGCAAACAAAGCAGACAGATTTTTTGATGACAACGCCGCTTTACTTTGGCAACAAGGTAGAATAGGAGAACATAAGGTATTTGACCCCTTTAGAGATGATTTAATTCGTTTACAAAAATCAGGTATCAGAACAAAAAGAAGTTTTATGGCTACTAGAATAGGATGGAATGTTGAAATTACAATGTTAGATTTATTAACAATGTAGTGTGTACCTGTCAAGTGACCTCATCAGTAACCTTTTTGATATGGGTAGTGGTGCGCCAACTAATGGCAAGAGTGAATAATGAGACCACTCTTGTGTCAACCGGAGGAGGCTCTAATAGTCTAAGAACAACTGTTCCGATGTGGATAATTGAACAATTTAAACTCACAGCGGGAGAAAAACTAAGTTGGAAGTTTGATGTTAATGAAGATGGAGAATTGTGTGTAAAGGTGACTCCTCAACAGAAGTGATAATATGGTATCTAATTATATCCCCGGTTATAATAATCAACAACAAATTAATTCTTTAGGTCATTCTAACGAAACAGCATTAATGGCTCTTGCCGCACAAGGTAATCCTCAATTAAATAGAGCAGTTTTAATGGAACAAGCCGCTGCTCAACGTTCTATGCAAGAAATGGCTTCTCAAAAAAATTTAGAAGTCCCTAAAGTTAATTTTTATCCATCAACTCATGGTAATTCTAGAAAAGCCAGAAAACAAGATATACGTCAAGCGTATAAATTATTAAAGCCAGCAAAAAGAAGTCTAATTTCTCCAGCAAGACTTTTTGGTAGTAAATACAGGTACAATAAGCAATCACACGTTTGTGTGGTAGATGGTTGTGATTGTAAAGAATTAATTCAATATGATAATCTTTACGAGAAAATATGTGATGATGAAACTGGTAGAAGTCTTTGGGATATGTATTGGCAAAACCCAGTAACTGGACAGGCTGAAGCGTTTTTAGCAATGGATAAAGTAACCAGTGGTAGAAAAATGAGAGGAACTTATTGTCCTGAACATTTACATTTATTTCACCTTCTTTGTAAATGGGAAACTGAAGAAGAAAGAGAATATGAAATGAATCCTAATCGTTTACGCGATAAAGTAAAACAAGGAGTTTCCATTGTTACTGTACCTGTTAGTGTGATGCAAAAAAATGATGCAGATACACCTTTGATGTTATCGAAGTATGAGCCTTTTTTTGAATTACTAGAAAAAGACGCTAGAGCCTATGAAGGAATAAATATCACTCATTATAAAAACCCAGAAACAGGAATAAATGATATTACTACAGTAACATTTGATTTACGGATATTCCAAAAAGAATTGTTAGAAATAAATCAACCAACACCTGCTTTTCAACAAATTATTAATCAGCAACCTAATAACACGGCCCCCATACCGAATACACAAGGGGTGAATTAGTTATGGTAGGAATATTCGGAAATACACATCAAACTCCACAATCTACATCTTCTCTCAATTTATCACAAACTGGGGCACCATTTGGGCAACAACAGCAGCAACAATTCGGTTTTGGTCAACAACCAGTAGCACAGGGTTTTGTGGCGGGGCTTGGAATGCAAGACCAATATAATCAATTTAATCAATTTGCTCAACAACCTGTAGCCCCTCCTTCTGAAACAGAGATTTTGATGGCTATGCTTGAAACATTAAATCCTGTTGAAAAGTTTATTGTAAGTGCTCAAATGCCTGTTATGATTGAAATGTTATCTAATATTTCTACATTCTCTTTTCTAAATGTATTAAAAAATGCTAAATTTAAACTAGACGAGGAAACTGGTACTCTTAGTTTAGACGTTACAACTCTTCCTTCTGACTTACAAACATTATCTGCTGAAAATATTGTTGCTCAATTAAGTAATTTACAAAATCAATCAACAGCAATTATCCAACAAGCAGAGATGAGAAGACAACAAGTTTTGGCTATGTCACAACAATCTATGTTGCAGGGAGCGTTAGGTGCGGCGCTTGAAAATCCCGGTATGATGGAAAACGTTGGTAATGCTGTTGGTAGTACTGCTCGTAGTTTATTATTCGGAGGTAGAGCATAATGATGTCAGGAATACCAAACCCAATTAATCAAATGAATGAAATGGCATTAGGTATGTGGAGTCCACAACGTAGTGTAATAATTGATATGATAATGGTTCAGTTAATTTCTTTGATTGTGATGATGGTAGCAGTTTTATTATTTAGAGGTGCGGATTTATCAACTAACGAGGCTACATTTTTCGTCTTTGGTTTATTCTCTTCGCTTGTGTTTCTAAGTGCGGTTTACGCAAGAATAACACAATAGTGGTAATAATATTGAATAACAAGGTTATCATACGATAATCAATGGACGAAGAGGCGCGTATAACAAAACGCTCTTGTTCCTTTTGTCAACATCCAGATAGAGATGGACTCGAAGATGATTTACTTGCGGGTAATATAACTCCGAAACAAATGGACCAAGAGATGGGTTGGCGAGCAAATACTTCTGATAGGCATTTTAGAAATCATATGGGAGAGTACCACATGGGTGCTAATCCCAGATGCGTTATTTGCTCCCATGATGACAGGTCTGCTTTTGAGGCTAGATTTTTTACTGATGGGTCAGAATCGGAGGCTATTGCACAGGAATTAGATATTGCTGAGAATACTGTGTATCATCACATGAAGCACCACTTTCAACCGCTGGTTAAGAAATCAGCAGCAGTTGAGGTCGCAATTACAGTTGGTCAAGAACTTGGAATACTTAGAAACAATGTTGAAAAACTAAATGATAAACTTTCAGAATTACTTTCTGAGGGTAGTGTTCATGAAGATGGATTTGTTAGAGATGCTGTATCATTACATAAAGAAGTAAGAGAATCAATAAAAGACTTAGTAAAATTCAATGATACTTGGGGTAGTGATACTACAGAAACAACTGTAAATCAAACAATAAATATCTTAAAAGTAGAATTAGCCAAGGAATCTCCTGAATCTTGGAAACGAATAAAATCTCAATTAATCGAATCTGCTGGAGGAGATATAGCGTGATTATAATTGATGAGTTATTTGTTTCATCACATCCCGGTTACAGACTATTACATGATAACATAATCATTGATGAAAAAAGACTACCTGTGTTTTTAGATTATATTTCTTTAGTGTTTCAAAAGTTTAACTTTTATGTTGAAAAAGAGAATCTTCAATTAGTTTTTGGTAGCGCTATTTTAGAAATAATTGATTATCTAAAAACTCTCTGTGAATCTGATGAGCCTGAAATTGTTTTTGAAACAAGAAGAAAGTTAAGAGAAATTTTACCAAGAATAAGAGGTGAGTTAAAATTAATGGGAAGTTGTTTTCTCGACCCACCTAGCATCCAACAGTTCTATGAAGACATAGCCTCTGCGTTACAACGCTCTAGTGAGTATCTTATGGGGGATTATTGATGACTGAAGGTATGATGGGAAGAGGTTCTGATACCAGAATGTACGCTCCTCGTTCAGAATCGTCTATTATGTTCAGAAATAATGACGGAGATGGTAGTTATAATCCCGGCGACCCTCGTTATGAAGATATGGAAAAAGAAAAGAAAAGGAAAGAAAGAGAGAAACACGAGAAAAAACTTCGTAGAAGAAAACATATCAAAGTAAAACCGGGTATTTTAAGAAATGTTGGAGACGAAGAAGAAGATGAAGAAAGAGAAGATGACTCCGACAAATATGATGCAGACCGAGAGACTCACTTACAAACAGGTGCTGCGGGTAATTTTGGCTTTTTATCTAGTTTAGCAGGTGGAGCAAAAGGTCCCGGCGTTGGTAGAGGTGAGTTAATTTCTACTGGTGAACCTATGGCTGCTGCTTGGTCTGAATTAAGAAAAGCGAAAACCAAAAAACAGAGAGAAAAGCAAAGTAAAAAGGAGGCTAGGAAAAAGGGTCGTCCAAGCACTGGTGAGTTCAAAAAACCAAAAGGTGGCTATTCTCCTAAGTCTGCAACATCTAGAAGAGCAAAAGCGCTGTCAAGAAGTCTAGGTGGTTCTAAGAAAACTGGGTTAGGTAGAGCACACTTAGCAGTTGAGATGTCTCACCGTGGTCTGAAAACAAAACAACCTATGAGATTAGAAGACCCTAGAAAATATGCAAGTTTTATGGCAAGACAAGGTGCTATGGCCCAACAAGGTCAGGTAAGAACACCTGCTTCTCCAACCCCAGCATCAGTTGTGGGTTTTTCAGGAAAAGTACCTAAACCTAAATTAAAACCAATGAGACCTCCACCAATTCAACCACCAAGAATTTCTGGTGCTCCACACTTGGCTATGGGCGGTGGTGCCTCTGGTATGCCAGCACCTCCACCACCAATGCCTGTTATGACAAGCGAAGATATATTCATTGGTTCAGAATTACAAAAAAGAAGAGGTGGTTTTGATTGGGCTACCGTACAAGAATTAAGACAATTACTCAATAGAACTAGAAGAATCCTTAGAGAAAAAGAAAGTAAGAAGAAAGGATATGGAAATGCTGATACAAGTGGTGCTGGGAGTAATCTACCAAAACACCCTAGTAATGCTCCTAAATCTACGAATAGAAATGAAGGGGCTACAGAAGACGCAAAGACAGACCCTCGCCACTTCGGAATTGATACAGTCGGTCATGATGTTGGGCGAGGGGGCGCGACACCATGAGAGTTGTAGTTGATTTTTCTAAACCAAAATTAATTTTCAAAGGTGATGGGAATCACGGCTTCCATCCTGTTACTGGAGAAAGTTACTACTTAGGAAATCATCCTGAATATATAATGCATGGAAACCATGATGATTCTCACCCTCAAGGTTTTGATAGACCAATGTTTTCTCATTATGGAGATAAAGATGAAGGTACTAAAGGTCAGTGGGGTACTGGTGAATATGGTGAAAAAGTTTGGAGAGATGAATTTGGTGTTGACCATATGCATGGTATTGATGGTTTAATTAGAAAAGTAGGTTTTAAATTAAAACAAGCGGGGTCTAAAAAAGACCCTAGAGAAGTTGTTCAAGAAGCCATTCAAAGATACAACGATGAGAAAACTAAGAGAGGAGACGATAATCATATTTTACCACATGTAGAATCACATGAATGGCGAAAACTTAAGTTGATGGATTATCAATCTGGAAAAAATAAAGATGAAACTTTAGGAATGAAAATTAGAGGTTCCCATGGTAGTGAGGAAGCGGGGACAGATAGACACAATCAGTTCGGTACTGTATTTTCAAATAGTAAAGCGCATGGTATACTTGGTAGATTTGGTGAAACATACTCAATACCAATGGCTCATTTCATTAAAGATATTTTAGTAGAAGACGGTATTCAATTAGGAAAATATGAAGAGGGTATTACTCATCATAATATATCAGTTGATGATTTAGCGATTAATTCCAATAATGGGAAGCCTGTTGCTGGTCGTAAAAAAGGAATTTTGGGAGACCAGTTAGGTCCAGAAGGTCAACTATCTGATAAGTTTCTACAAAGAATGGGCCAAGAAAAATTAGGACAAACAGTTGGTGATATTCATTCTTGGGAGATGATGCGTCATTTACCTGATGTAATGTATTCTACAGGTAAATCGGGTAGAAATGCTGGGATAGACAAGTTAGCACAAACACTTCTAGAATTAAACCCTAAGAAAATACCACCCGAAGTTTTGAATGAGCCGTTCTTTGCTGATGCTGGTGGAACTTTTACTCTAGGGCAAGTTATTTCAGATGCAACATTAGCCAATGCAGCAGTTAGAAAATTAAATGAAACACCTGCTGCTTTACATCTTCTTATGGGAGACCCAAAACAAGGAATAGCGGGTCAAGTGGTAAACGCATTAAGAGAAAATGTCAATACCCCTGAAGGTGCTATGGAGTATAATGATTTTAGAACCCATATAAGCGCTGGTAAACTAAAGACTAGATATCAATTAGATAGAAGGAAAAAGAGTCACGGCGTTGCTGCCGATTTATACGCCTTTGCAAATTTAATGGGTGAATCTGAACAGGGTGGTGGTATTAGTGCTATGAGAGATTTAGATTTTGAACATTCTCAACCTTTACATCCTGATGTAGAAGGGCAAAGAAGAATGACTGAACAAGTTGCTAGACTCTTATCACATCATCATGGACATACACCAGATAGACCGATTTTATCAGCAGAAGAAATGCCTTCTCGTGCTGTTGGTTCTAGACTTAGTTCGGGTATTTCTAATCAGGAATTTGGACCACACATTTTAGATAATTATATTCATACAACAAGTCCATCAGTAACTGGTCGAGAATTCTCAAATACCAATGCTAGTTTTACACCATCAAGTGATAACTCTACAGAAACAAGAACTGCTACAATTAATCCGGCAGCGAGGAAAAAAGTAGCAGTACAAGAAAGAGCACCAACTCTTGACACTTCTGCTGCGGGCGGTGGTCCCACAATGGCTGATGCAAGACGGGCTTTCCAATACGCTACACCTGAACAAGTGCAAAGAGTATATGCAGCCAGACAGCCTCCGACCCAATATATGGGCGGGGGTCAAAGAACTCCAGATTTCTCTTCTCCTGAAGCACAAGAGCGTCTTGCTAGATATCAATCATCTGTTTCTGACTTAAGACAAGAGAGATTACCACTTACATTCAAAGCCGAAGATTCTTCTGTAGAAGATAGACTAATCAAAGCAATGGAGAATCTACAGATTAGAGATGCTAGGCTTGATGATAGTGTTCGTAAATTATTACCACAACAGAAGTTAAGTATCTATAGTGAAGATGATATATCATATATGGCTAGTAAAACTCAAATCACAAAGACAGATGTAAAAGCGATTTTACTTTCTAAGGGTGATTGGAACAGAATATCTAAAACATTCAAAATAGACGAAAGCATCATCAAAGCCGTTAAAGTGGCATTTATGGAGGGATTGTAATCGGTAAAGTTCTGATTCTTAAACAAGGGGAAGCGGCACCTTCTTCTGGGAGGGGTACAGGTTTTCAAAATACTCTTTCTTCAGTTTTAGGTCAGGTATTAGGTGATAGAGATGTACAACGCTTTCGGGAAAAAATAAAAGATAGTGCCACTCCAGAAGAACTTGCAAATTTTGATAGAAATCAAGAGAGAACCAATAAATGGACTAGAAGACTTGGCTACTTATCCGGCGCACATGCTCTTTCAAGGAATATGGTAGAAGGTAAATTTAGACCAACTTCTGCATTTAATACTGGGTATAATACCACGCTTACTGCGAGAGGTATAGCCAATCCAAGGCGAGCGCGTTTAGATGCTAATAAAATTGCAGAAAGAGTTGATAGTGAACCAGAACAAACTGGGCGTACCCAAGCGCCTGTCGCTTCATCTACATATGTGACTCCACCAACAGAATATGCTAGAGTAAACCCTGCTATGATTAGTGAACAGAGACAAATCAATCCAATAAGAACTCCTTCTCCAGAAGAGCGTTTAGTAGGTGTATCACCAGAACAAAGTGTATTTACAAGAAGATTTGCAGGTGGACCTGTAAAAGTTAAACCAGAATTAAAAGAGCCTACAAGAAATATGACTGAAGACCAAGTAAAAGTGTTGGCTCCTAATGTCGCTTCCTCTACTGCTCAGTCCAATCTTAATCAGTTTACAGAAAAAGATATGGTAAAAATCATAAATCAAGATGATGCTGAAGATGCAAGGGAAGAAAAAAGATTGAATGCTAAAAACTTAGACGGTTCTCAACAAATACAAGGGAATGTGTGATATTCATGATTGACGATAAGGGTCAAGACATGCAAGATTTCATCATGCAGATGGATAGAGAAATGAGTAAAAAATCATTTCAGTATTTTTTTACAGAGATTTTAAAATTTGATTTAAATTGGCATCACGAACAATGGGAGAAGGGTCTTGCTGGAAGTAGATATTATTGTGTAAAAGCGTCAAGAGACCACGGAAAATCTGTTTTCTTTATGAGTTATGCATTATGGTTAGCAGCATTTAATCCTAATACCCACATTATGATTTTCTCACACTCTTTAGAGCAGACTCTTGAACATATGAGATTTATTAGAAATAATATAGATATGGCTGATTGTTTAAGAGATTTAAAACCTCAAGGAAAACCTTGGGCTAAATCATATTTCGAGTTTACAAATGGTAGTCGTCTTATGGCTAAGTCAGTTGGTGGTGCTACTCGTGGTTTCCACCCTGACGTTGTTGTTTGCGACGATATTCTTTGGGGGACTAGTGCTGGTGAATTAGCCAGAACTGCTGATTGGTTTTATGGTGTTTTGTTACCAGTTCTTCACCACAGTTCTCGTTTGATGATGGTCGGTACACCATTTAGTTACAACGATTTGTATGCAGAATTAGAAAAGAAAGACACCTTTACCGTAGAGACATATCCAGCAATAAATCAAGAAGGTGAAGCATTATGGCCCGCTAGATGGAATCTTGAAGCGTTAGATGAAAGACGACTTTCTATGCCAGCAATACAGTTTTCTCGTGAATATTTATGTGAACCTATTCACGATGTTGCTAGTATGTTTCCTAATGATATACTAGAAAAAGCCAGAGACCCTGAACTTGTTTTAATTCCGAGAGCAGATACCGCTTACAATGAGGAGGGTGAACCTGATGGGATTTACGGGCAACATTTCTTTGGTTGGGACCCTGCGATTTCTTCTGATAAAAACGCTGACTTTACAGCGATGTTAGGTCTTAGAATAAAACCAGAAAATGACGGTATCAAAGAAATTGTGCATGTAGTACATCAAAAAGGTATGTCTAGCATGGCTCAAAAAAGACAAATTATTGCTATAAATAACAAGTTTATGCCAGAGTTGATAGAATTAGAAGGTAATAATTTCCAGCGTATGTTGGCTACTGAACTAAAAGAAATGGCATCTGATATTCCAGTTAAGACTTTCATGACAACGAAACAAAAGAAGGAGACAATATTCATGTCGTTATTATTGGCATTTGAGCAAGGTCAAATAAGAACGCCTTATGGGAATGAAGAATCTCGAAAGTTTACTCATACTCTTGAACAAGAATTAAACAGATTTGGTATGCAGAAAAATGGTAGACTAGAATCTGTGGGTGTACATGACGACTTAGCAATGGGTTTGGCTCTTGCTAATTTTGCAACTAAAGAGTTCAAAGGTAGTGTTGTGCTTCTTGATGATATTTTACCCGGCTTTGATGATTGGCACGCAGGTAGAAAACATCGCAATAGTGGTTGGATGATACCATAGAGTTGAAAAAGGAAATAAGATACGAAGGAGAGTGATGTGGATGAATACAACATACATGGATAGTGAAAATGAGAATACCACTTTTTGGTGGTCATTAAGTAAATAAAGGTCATTAGAGGGGTCAAAGAATATGTGGGCGAGCGCTTTTTTGGAAGACTCTTTTTTTGTTAAAGCGGAAAGCAATGAAGAAGTTGTTGAAGTCACTCAAGTGAAAAAATTTTTTTCTAATACTGGCGAAGGTTGGTTTGAAAGCCATCTAGGTGTTACAGCGAATGAGTTCGTATCTAGACTTAGAAAAATGCGAAGGAAAAATAAAAATGTTAAGCATGAAATAGATGACATAATTCAAGATGTCAGAGCATTAAAAAAATTAGAAGTTGAAAGCACATTATCACAAATACCTTGGGCTAATGAAAGATATGATACACTTAGAGGATTAGGACTTTCAGATAGAGATTTAAAATCACTTAGAAGATTTTCAGATTCAAGAAAAACTGGTTTAATTAATGCTTGTCAATTATGGGAACAAGCAGATACTTCTCTCAAGACTCTCGATAGTTTTGAAGATGTATGGGGGCAACATGAAAATCAAACATGGGCTAATGCTATGCAAAATAAGAAAGATGCAAGAAAAATGTGGAAAACAAGTTTACATCAAATAGATAAATTAAACTCAAAAGATAGGGAAACTATAGAAAAAGCCAGTTTGGTTTTAACAGAGAGAGGGCCTATGAGTAGTAGAGCCATATTTGAACATCTAAGTGAAAACAATGTTGTACACAAAAGTATGACCAGTAACAAGTTATCAAAATTAATTTCTATGTATGGGGAAGAACTAGACATTACTGCTGGTGCTTCTAGAGGAACTTTTGTAAAGATGGATAAAAATGGTTTAATTCTAAAAGACCCTTTTGCATACGCAGCGGGCTTTTTAGACGCTGACGGCTACATTACAATTACAGGTAGGGGTGAAGCAAGAGCAGGTTTTGTCGCTACTGGTGATAGAGGTAGAGCACACTGTGAACAATTACACAAAACTTTAGAATGTGGGGTTTTACAATTAGACCAAAAAGTACACAAAAACTCCACTAGAAGTCAACATAGATTACAATTTTATTCAAAAGGTGATGTAGAAAAACTACTAAAAATGATTTTACCACATTTACAAATGAAAGATACCCAAGCAAAGGCTGTCTTGCAATATCTCCAAGAGGAAGACCCTCTTCGTAAGACCGAGTTGTTGCGTGTGGTTAGATACAATAATTGGAAAGACGACACTCAAAAAGCAGAAAACTTACTATCTCAATGGGAATGCTCCGTAGACGATATTAGTAAATGGTCGGAGGGAATATAATGGCTGATGATGAGAGTAGAGTTTCTAGATTTATCAGTGCTCTTTCTAGCCCTTTCAAAAGAAGGACTACACCACAACCTCAAATGCCAATGTTGACTACTGGTATTCAAGAACCAGTATTAGCGCAAGGAATTACACTTCCTGCTCTTTATGCTGTATCTCGTGAAAATTTAATTCTTAGGACGGTTTTAGCAAAATTAAAACAAGAGATATTCCGAAGAGGGTATTACTTTGAAAAGAAGTTTGAAACTAAATGTATAGACTGTGGTGAAGAATATCAACATTCAGTGGATATGTGTAAAGCCTGTGGGGGTGAAGTAAGGACTCCTGATGTAGATGAGGCTGTATATCCACGTTGGTTATTAAAACAAGAGAACTCTATGGAACAATCTTTTATGCACATTTTACAAGAAGTAGAAGATGATTTGAATATAGTCGATGATGCTTTCTTAATTTTAGTTAAAGAGTACTTTGTAGACCCAGATACTGGAGAAATACAATTTTACAGAGTAAAAGAAATCATAAGAGGTGACCCCATCTTTATGAGAATAGTAGCAGATAAGAGAGGAGTAAGAGGTGGTAGATACAAAGTTTGTGCTATTCACAGAGACCAAATTAATTATCCCGGTCAAGATGATGCGTGTCAGGTGTGTGGTTCAAAAATGGAAGATGCACATTATATCAATATGGCTGGTTCTGGAAAAAATCAATACTATCTTAAGGGAGAAGTTATACACATTTCAAAATATAATCCTAGTAAATTGTATGGTAAATCTCCAGTTAACACTATGTGGAGACAAGCAATGTCTCTAACCGCTATGGATAATTACATCTACACCGCTTATCAGAAAAGAAGAATACCAAAAGGAATTATTTCTGTAACTACAGATAATCTGGAATCTATGAAATCTTTCTGGAAGTCTGTTGACGAAAAAATGGAAAGAGACCCCCACTATGTTCCTAAGGTGGGTATTGAGAGTTCCACTGGAAGAGGAGGTGTGAATTGGGTTAAATTCATGGACACTCTTGAGGAAATGCAGTATATGGCTGTAAGAGACGAAATAAGAAATCGTATAGCAGCATACTTTGGTGTATCATCAGTATTTATGATAGATAATGGTAAGTCTGGTGGTTTGAATAATGAGGGTATGCAAATACTAGTAACTAATCGAGCAGTTGAGTTTGGGCAAAAAGTGTATACTGAAGTTTTATTCCCAAGAATGTTAAGAGAAATGAATGTACATGATTGGAAACTTGCTCTTTATCCTAATGAAGAAGAAGATGAAATCACAAGATTAAGAAGAGATGAGATGGAAGCAAATCTTGCTCAAAGAATGATGATGTTAGGTTATCAACCTGAATTGTTGGAAGAAGGAAAAAGAGATATTAGGTTTGTCTATAAAAAATTAGAAACAGGTCAACAACCCGGCGGAGCACCTCCTCCGGGTGGAGCACCTCCTCCGGGTGGAGCACCTCCTCCGGGTGGAGCACCTCCTGCTGGAGTACCTCCGGGTGTAATGCAACAAGTAGGAAGAGGGATGCCTCCGGGCATTGTGAATCCCGGTGGGGAAGGTGTTGGAATGAGAAATAGAGGACCCGCTAGACCTGAACAAAGAGGCTCAATGGGCGCTGGCTCACCCTTTTCTAATGTTCAGCAAAGAGGTCCACAACAAAGACCTGTTGAAAGAGCACAAAGAGGTATTTCCGAGGCAAATCGGCCTCGTGGAGCATAACAGTAATTAAACAGGTATATCTACGGAGCGAGTGAGTAACATGAACCTAACCAAGATGGACTCCTTTGCAAGAAAGATGAATTTACACGCGAAAGCCTTTTCCGAGGCTTTAGATTTAGGAGATGCTGAGTTAGCAAAATCTCATCTTCAAGAGGTTTTGAAAGTTAGTAATTTCTTAAATGATGACTTACATTACGCTATACAGAAATCTGCTGAAGAAAAACATGTGAATGATTTTGCTAACGGAGTTCCTGTAATGAAGTTCAATGAAAGAGGTACAAACTTTGACACCTCTCAAAGAGATAGAGTTCTCAAAGGCACAGTTATTCCTGCAAGAACTAATTATCAAATGAGAAAGCACTCCGGTACTTTCGGCGGATGGCAAAAGTAGGTGCGTTAAATGTCAGAAGAAACCACTGAAGAGCGATTGGTTAACGCTCTTATTACGAAAATGGAATCTATGGAATCTGACATAAACGCAGTAAGAAGGGAAAATGAAATCTTAAAAAATATGATGAACAACCCTGCTGCTCTTTTGAAAAAATCTGGTTTTGTTAGGATTTCCACACCTCTTAGTGAAGATGTCTCTGGGGATGCTTTTAGAGGAGAGGAAGCAATTAATCTTCAAAAATCAGAAGGGCAATTAGACAATTACACTAACGAACAGATTCATGAAATGAGTTGGGAAGAAATTCATGACATGGCTGATAATGTAAAAACACCAATGGAGTTGTATTAAGATGGTAAGACCAAGATATAGTGAAGTAGATAACAATGCAATTGACCTTTTGAATAAGGCTCAAAAATTATTGAAAAAAGCAGAAAAACTACAGATGGTAGAACACGATGGTAAGAAAGTTCCTCACTTCGCTGCTGATGGTAAAGGTGATAAAGACTCTAAGAAGAAAGCAGATATGGCTGATAAGGACAAGTATTGTATGAAGAACTTTGGTAAGAAGTACTCCGACTGTTCTTCCAAACAAAAAACCCAGTGTGATAAGGCTCATGGTAAAGTCGAGAAGGGAGAAACATGTCCCTCTTGTGGAATGAAGAAATCTGAATGTTTGAATAAGATGGGCTGCGGTATGAAAAAATACGGTGAAATGAAAAAAGCAAATCCTAACTTTATTACTACTTTCTCTACACAACCTCAAGATGTTACTTTCGTAGCGGAATCTGGTGGACAAACTAGAAACGCATATTACACTTCAAATCAACATTTATTAGATTCAGAAGATGTTGCTAACAAAGGGGCTACAAGTTATGCTTACAACTTAGATACTTTATCCCCTACAGTAAATACTCATGATAGACCTTTCGAGTCTCATGAAATAACAAGCGGTGGAGAGTCTAAGACCAACGAGTGAAAAAGGTGGTTTTAGTGTGCAAGAAGATGCTGCTGATATTTTCATAAGAGCAAGAGACGATTTAGTAAACGCTGTTTCTGTTTTAGATGAAGATATTCCAACTTATGTTGAAGAGTATGTTTTTGCTAAAGCCAATCTTGATGCAAATGGATTTGATTTGAATCCTACTTGGAAAGAAGAAGTTTGTGATTTATTAATTAAAGAAAAAAGAAAGAAAAGAATACTATCTAGGGAAGAAAAAGCATTACTAAGATTAGATAGAAGGGGTCACAATAGTGTAGACGACCCATTTAAAAATAGGATAAAATCTAGAATTGAAGAATATACTGACGAACACATCCCACATACAGCAGCAAGGGGACATGGTGCTCAATTAGAAGTTAAAAAAGACCCAACTAGTATTTATCCTAAGTCTCATCCTTTTGATAGAGACCATAATCCGCTTCATAGGATTGAACCTTCTTCTGGTTTACCGATGCGTTTTCATATATTAGCAAAAAAATTTTTACCAGCAAAAGAAGGTGAAAAAACAATTGCTGAGAAAATAAAAAAATATGAAATAGCAGTTGAAGATTATCTAACTAAAACAAGTAATCATGCTGTTTCAAAAAATGTTAAGGGTGGATATAGTTTTCTTGGCCCTTTGTACACAGGTAAAGGCTCTAATACATTAAGTCATGAAGTCGATGCGTACAATAGGGATTTTGAACGTTGGAAAGAAAATAACGATGATGGTTCTAGTGATTTTGAGTTAAGACAAAAGCATTTTACTGATAGATTAAAATCTTGGGAAAATTTAGTACATGAAGAAAATCCAGAAACTGTAGACGCTGAATATCAAGCATTTTACGGTGATGAAAGTGAGGTTGATGTAGAAAACCCAAAAGATATGGCTCACCCAGAATATCTTTCAGATTTAGCATTTAAATTAGGCTTAGAGTGGTATTCACCAGAGGAAAGAACTAAGATTTTTGAACATCTTCATGATAAAAATAAAGGGAGTGATTCTAATAGGCAATTATTAAAATTTAATGATGGTTTTGAATTACCTATGGGTAGATTAAAAAGAACCTTAAGAACTAGAAGTGCAAATGCAAAAACATTTACTTCTAATGAGCCACATTTAGGTGGGGATAATAATATAACTCCTAGATTAATGTCTAATTTACCTGAAACCGATAAAGATAAATTTGCTTTTGATTCTGCTTTTAGAGCAGCAAGAGTACCTGTAGATAAAGATGGAAAAATTATTGGGGATATCACTTATGATAAAAAAAGTAAAGACCAAATTCTAAAACCTCTATCTGAAATTGCTTTAGAAAATTTACATGACTCTATGGGACATGATATTGATGAGGATGGTTGGTTATTCCAAGCGTTTCCTAATATGAGTAAGAAAAGATTACTAAAATTAAAAAGAGAATCCGGTGATGATTTTAAAAAAGTCCTAGCAAAAGAAAGTAGAAGTGTTAAAAATATGGTTCCTGAAAGAAATCTTTTACACTCTTTGGGTTTTAATTCAGACGGTAATGAGATGGAAGAACATGAAGTTTATGACAACTTTTCTGGTCCTTTAATAGATAATAAAATGTTAAAAGAATTAATGAGAAAGAAAAAAGACTTTTTAGGATTAGGGACAAAACACAACCAATTAACAGATGCTTACAATTTTTATGGGAGTAATAAATCTCATGATGATTTTACTTCTCCAGAAATAAGAAAAGCCTTGGAAGATTTGGGAGGGACTCCTGCATCTTTATTCGCTCCTGCATATAGAGGGGCGGCTTTAGGAATGGATTTCCACACATTATTCAGGTCATTACATGGGCCAATAGCATCTAAAGAAGGGGATTCGATTATGGGTTCAACAAGAGGAGACCACAAAATTCCTAATCAAAATCAAGGTTTGTTTGGACATTTAATCTTACCAAGACCAGAAGAAAGTAAGATTAGTTCTCATGCTTTACAACATAACAAAAGCCTAATTAAAAAAGTTGGAGGTTTTGCTAATATTATAAATGCTGATAGAAATCATTCTACTCATCCTCAAATTTCTAGTCTACTACATGGTAATGATAGAAACAACAATCAAGAAAAATATAAACAAAAAAAGTTTGTTGAAGATTTATCACCCTTTTTATTCTCTACAAATCCTAATTCGGATAACCCTTATGGATTAGAAAGGGGAATGGGAATTGAAAGAATAGTTGATGATGATGTTGTAACAGATATAAGCGATACACTAGAAAACTCTTTTCAAGAAATGACTATGAAAGATAAAAAAGCATCTAGAAATGCTCTTTTTTATGCTAAAAAATTACAATTAAGAGAAGGCCCAGATATTTATAATTATCAAGTTGGTGATGAAATTTCTGCTAGATTATTTGAAGGAAGTTATCATGGGCATAAACTTAATGAGAAATTAAATGGTGATACTCGTATTATTTCTGAAATGGCTAAACATTTAACTCAGTATTACCCTGATGGTTTCTTAGACCCAAGTAATCCAGCAATTAGAGAGAATGTTGCAAGATTATTTGCTGATGCAAATATAGCCTTGAAAGTATTACCGCCTGAGTATTATGAAGAATTAGGTATATCCCATCCTACTACTATAGATTGGGGACTCTCTAAAGAAGAAATGCCTTTAGATTCTAAACTACATGGTCTTGGTAGTTTTATAAAACAGGCTGGTATTCCAGTACATAGCGAAACCAATGCAAAAGAAATAGCAGAACAGTTAGGGTTTCCTTTAGATAAAGAACATTTAGCCCATATCAAAAAAACTTTAGGCACAATTCCTGAAGGTGAGGGAAGATTCTTGATGTCTAATAAACAAATATTATCTAATTTATTCAATGAAGAATATGATAGGGATATAGATGAACACCTCTTTGAAGAATCAGGTCATGGTACTAAAGACATAAAAACTAGAATTTCTAATCTTAGAAAATATATAAATCAAACTACTAAAGATGAAGAAGGTAATCTTACACCAAAATTTTCTGAACAAGATAAATTAAAATTTAAAACTGAAATAGAGAGATTAGAACCTTTAAGAAATACAGAAAGAGAGTTTAATTCTCTCTCTGGATTATTAAATAATATAGAGGAAAGGCATTCCAGAAACCCTGAATTAACTAAAAAGAGTCTTTCTCGTAATTTAGAAAAAATAGGTATAGAGCACGACTCAGCGAATTTTGAAGATATGAAAAAGGCTTTAGATAATCATGTGAATGAGTTACATGCTGAGTTAATTGGTGACATACCTGATAATAACTCAGTTCATAGTAGAAGTGGTTTAATTAAAAATTTATTTGGACAAAAAGAACACGCACAGGCTTTAGGTATTTCATATCTAGAAGGTGATACGGTTGACGAGTATCACAAACAAAGTGGGGTAACGGAACAAAATACACCTTTTGCTACAAGTAAAAGAAGTAGACCGTATGGTTTGAAAATTACAAGGGGGTCTCAATCTACTACACCTAAAATGCACCCTCATAGTGAGGCCACACACAATCTAAGAGGTTTAGTTTTACATGATGGTTCAGATACACCTTTAGACACAAAAGTTTCTACTGAAAAAATAGATTGGTTTAATCAACCAGTTTCACATGATGGTAGTGGACCTACTGTAACTAACTTGTTTGGGGAGTGTTTCAAAACAGGATTAGAAATGAAACCAGAAGGTGCTTTATCTTTTGAAGGTGGTAAACCTGCTTTTTATCCTACAAATCATACACAAAGATTAACTGAACCTGCTCCACAACATTTGAATGTGGCATTTGGTAACGAGATGAGCGCTCAGATTCAAAACGCTGAAACTAGACCTTTAGAAAGTGAGCAATCTCACGCAACTAAAATACCTGAAGGTTTTGGTGATGTGCAATCTATGGCATCTGACCCTCTAAATTTATTAGGAAAAGATGCGGGAGTTTATGCTAACTTATTATTGAATCCTGATGAATTATTAATTAAAGGGGATAAGGAACCGGGTTGGGTTCCGCCGATTAGACCAATGCATAGAATATTCAAGTTTAAACAATTAGAAGAACTTAGAGGTTTTACTGGTGGTTGGTGTGTCTCAAAATGGTATGATGGTAAGAGATTAGTCATCACTAAGAAAAATAAGAGAGTCACAGCGTATTATGAAGATGGTAGTAGAGGTGCAGTTCCTGATTGGGTGAAAACGGGCATCAAAAAATTAGGAGAAAAAGATGCTACATTTGATGCTATACTATCCAAAAAGAATCTACACGTAATTGACATCATGCATTATGATGGTACAGATATTATGGATATGACTGTTAGAGAGAGATTTAAAGTTTTAAGAGGACAATTTGATAGCCATGAAGAAGTGATAATTTGTGGACCACATGATACTCGATTTACAGATGATGAAGGGTTGAAAGATGCAGTAGATAGTTTGAGTAAAGAACACTCTACTCTTTTATTGAGAGATAATAAATCCACTTACATGCGAGGAGAAAAGAGACATCCTAAGTGGGTTTTATTGCGTAAGAATAGAGATTTAAATCTAATTGTTTTAGATAGAAGAGGTGAGGCTCCTGAGTTTATTTACAGATTAGGCGCTGGGCCAGTAATCGACAAAGAAGGATTTGGGGATAGGGCTGTTCCTTTCAAAGACCAAGTTTATGTCGATGTAGCAACAATCACTAGTCCTAAACCATTTGAAGAAGGTGAGATTGTTAGGGCAAGATTCACTGGTGTAGAAAAGAATGAAAACTATGAAAGAGATGTATATAATGTTCAATTAAGTAAGTTAGTCGGTGAAGGTGAGGGTGAAGGAAGTGCAAGTTTAGAGACATTATCTCTACTTGCTAAATCATTCCCTCCTATTCATTTACCACACGATATTGATATTGTAGATAACAATCTCATAATTTCTTTACCTAATGATGATAGTGTTATCTATAAATTAGAAAAATCTTCTTTAGGATATTGGGTTCATTCCCCAACTACTTCCCTTTCAGATATGGGTCTAGGAGAATATAGCATAGAGTTATCTGAAAGTCTGAAGCCGTTTTGGGGACAAGTTGCTAGTTTAATGTTGAAAGGTAAAGTAACTAAACTTCCTGCCGAAGATAAAAAAGTTAGAGAAGAAATACAAGAAGAAGAAAGTGCGGGACTTGTAGATGCCGATGATAAGAATAGATTACTTAAACCTAATTTTGAAAAAGCCTTGGAAATTATAGAAAGGAGTTTAGACGCACTAGATAAAGGGCATTCAAATATGGCAGGAAGGGGTTTAGGTATTGATTTGGGAGAACCAAACGGAAGTCCAAGAGGACCAACAGTTCTACAAGATGAGAGCACTATGCCTGATTATGATATGAGAAGTAGACCTACTGAGGAACCAGAGAAACCTGAAGATTATCCTAAGGCTAAAAGAGATACTAAGAAAAAATTAAAATCCGCTTCATATAAATAGTATAACAATAGATTTCACTGAGTATGATGTCTGCGACAGTTCGTTCCAGTAATACTCAAGGCATCACTATTCTCAAAGGTGGAGACCTAGTTGTTGCTGGATATGCTAGTGTTGAAGTTGTTGATAAACAAGGTGACAAAATTACTAAAAATGCATTAAAAGATGCTTTTGCAAAGTACATGCAAGATGAAAAGTTTCGTAATGTACAGTTAGCACATTCAAATATACAGGTCGGTGAGGTTATTCCTTCTTACACCGACAACCAAGGTCGTTTGTGGAAAAGCGAAGTTGATGACACAGGAATGTTTGTTGTCGTTGCTTTGAGAGATGACATTGAGAAGGCGAAAGAAGTCGCCGCAGAAATAAGAAAGGGTTCGCTTCGTGGTTTTAGTATTGGAGGACAGGCTTTCAAGCGTGTCCGAAAATCAGACGCTGAACACGGTGATTACCAAGAAATCAGCAAACTAGAACTTCACGAGATTACAATATGTGAGAGGGGCATCAATCCTGAGGCCACCTTTAGGATATTGAAACAAGACCAAATGGTGAAAAATATGACAAACGATGATAATGTTATGACGCAAATGACTGATGTCTTGTCTCGCCTTGAAGGTCGCCTTGATGATATGGAGAAAGCAATGCCTCCTGCTCTGAAAGAAGCGATGGACAAGAAGGGAGACAAACCCGAGAAAGCCGATGAAAAAGAAGCAAAAGATGACAAAAAGAAAGAAGATGCTGACGTAGAAAAGTCAGAGTTTTCCGATGTCATTACTTCTGAATACCTAAACTGGATGGAAGACACTCTAAAGAGTGCTGGAGTCGATGTTAACGGTGCAAGAAGTCACTTCGATGGACTCGAAAAAGCCAACCTTGGCTCAACCCCTGAAGCAATCGGCGATGGTGCTGATTATTTCGCGGCTCAAGTTAAAGGTCGTGCTCAAGAAAACGGTGCACCTTCTACTAACGCTGTAGGTAAAACTACTGGTAGTGGTGGAAAAGTTGCAAAATCCGATTTCTTAACTCCTGATATGGTATCTACATCTGATGTAGAGGCTGCATACGAAGTTTACAAAGCAGCAATGGAAGAAGCGGAACTACGCAAATCCCTTGAACATGACTTCGCAAGCCGATATGAATCAGAAAGAACAGCAGAAATTACCAAAGCAACTGCAATGGAATTTGACGCTCGTGGACCATTAGATGAGATTTCAAAAGCAATTTCTTCTCTATCTGAGAGAATTGATTCAATCACAACACCAGCAGAAACAGGTGAAACACTTGCAAAGAGTGCAGATTCTGTTCCTTCAATTAACGTTCCTTCTACAGAAGACTTGGCAGAAATGTCATGGGATGAGGTGCACAACCTTGCAAACAGCGCATTTAGGAGTGCATAAAACAGGAGATGATGAAAAATGGCAAGAAATTATGTACGAACAATAACTGATATGGAAAGATACTACTATGGTGCAGGTAACTCAATGGGTTACTCATACTCTGGTAGCGAACTACTGAAATCGGATAGCCCAATGCTATCCACAACCGCTGGTACTTACCAAGCAATCTATGGTAGAAAAGTATGGTCGCAACTGAACCAAGAGTTCAATGCGTTCTCTATTCTACCAAAGAGACCTTGGGACCGTTCTGGATGGCGTGTAATTACTGGAAAGCCTAACGGCGGTGCTCTACACGGTGGAGTTGCAGAAAACGCAACACTACCTGAGACTGTAAAGCCTACTTTCCAACATGTTGCAGCAAAGCCAAAGACCATTGCTCACACATTCGATATGTCTGAGACAGCAATCTTCCTTGCAGACAAGGATGACGGTCTTGGTGACATTCGTTCAGTAATGAAAGAAGAGATGGGTAAGCACCACGCAGAAATGGTAAACAAGATGCTTCTAACAGATGCTTCTACCGTTGCTGCTAACAACTTCGAGTCTTTGGATAGAATTACTGTCGGTAACAACCAAATGGCTGCTGGTACTCACTACGATGCTGGTGACGAAGATATTTACTCAATTGACCGAAGTGCTAACACTTGGGCTTTTGCTGAAGATAACGCAGACGCAAGCAGTGCTAACAGGAACCTTTCTTTGGACCAATTAGATACACTTTTCCAGAACATCTGGGAACGTGGAGGAAACCCGAAAGTTATTCTAACTGGATATGATACTCTAATGAGACTACAACAACTATTGCAGTCACAACAGAGATTCATGGAAGAGAAGAGAGTTACACCTACTTACAACGGAGTAAAGGGTGTACCGGGAATCGAGGCTGGTTTCATTGTTGCAACATACAACGGTGTTCCAATCATTCCTTCCAAGGACGTACCTAAAGATGGAATCAGTAGAATGTACTTCTTAGATACAGACTACGTTTACTTTAGTACAGCAATTCCAACACAATATTATGAGAGTGGTATCGAAACAGGTGACCCATTCGCAATTAACAGACTGGGCCAAGAAGGACTATACCGAACCATGGGTGAAGTATGGACTACTTTCTTTGGTGCTCATGGTAGTGTGAGGGACCTACAATAAACAGGAGATGATGAAATATGGCAATTACATATACAACAAGCGCGAGTGCGGTATTTACAGAGGATTTCGCTCTGGACTTATACGCAGGAACATCAGTAGACGACACAGCATGGTTAGACGGCGGAGCAGCAGCGGATTCATATCCCGGCTCTCTTGACGGATTCCAAGCAAAAAACAGTAACACAACAAACGCAACAGGTGGTGCAAAGTTAGTATGCGGTAGATTCACTACAGCACTTGCTAACGATGAAACCCTTACTCTAAGTGGGGATGCTACAAAAATTAAGGCTGTAATAATTGGAGACAATTCTACAGCAGCAGCAGGTGTAACATTAAAACAAGCAATCAGCAGTGCTGGTGTTGCTACTTTCAAGGTTACATCCACATCTGATGCATTAGTTACATGCTGGATGATTGTAGAATAAGGTGGATAAAGTATGCCGACTGTACGATATAATGGTCCTTCTTTCTATAGAAGAAGCCCTGATGCGTATAGCCCGGACTTTACACGCGGAGAAGTAAGGGAAGTAACTCAAGCATGGGTTGACGAGTTCAGCCGATACTTAGTTACCCCTTATTTCACCGTAGAAGGAAGTGAAGCAGTTCACAGAGACGAAGGAAATGATGGTATACCTGACGCTTCATGGCGTAGGGGCGCCATTGTCAAATGGCTCGGTGAACAAGGCGTAGACTTGTCCGGCTCATACAGAACAAAAACATCTCTTTTAGCAATGGTAGATTCTCATCTAAACCCGCCTATAGTAGAACCAGAAGTTATTGAAGAACCAGTAATAGAGGAAGAAGTTATAGAAGAAGTTATAGAAGAACCCGTTGTGGAAGAAACAACAGATAATAATATGGAGTGATAAATTATGGCATTTGCAAGTACAATAGACACAAGACCGCATTACATTGGTGACCTTTTGATGGTCACTGGAACTTTTACTAATGGAGGAAGTGATACAGGTGGAAACATCGACCTTTCTTCAATGTTAGCAGGAATTATAGGAGCAAGCGCAAATGCTGGCTCTTCTACTGCTGGCACAGGGGCTGGAGTTGACGGAGTTTTCTCCCTCATCAACGGCTCTACATTAGTAATACAAAGTGTTGCAGGTCAAGATGGAACATGGTACGCTTTTGGTCGCCGCAATTAAGGCGGTGATTTAAGTGGCTAACATAGCAACATCGTACAAGATTATTGGACCCTTTTCCCCAAAAGAGTTCAGTGATACTACTACATTGGCTGCTACAATAAATACGGCTGCTGGGTCTTTGGGAGAGAGTAGTGATACTAATACTCTCATTGATTCAGTACCTTTTTCAATGTTAGGTAATGTTTACATAAAATTATCATGGGTGGTGAGTTAATGGCTTCAATAGACCCTAAGTTCAAAATTGTTGGACCTTTTAGTCCGAAGCAATTTTCTGATACCACTACCCTAGCAACTACTATAGATACAGCAGTAGGTACACTAACTGGTGCTTCAAGCACTACTAGTTTAATAGCGGCTGAACCTGTAATAGTTTTAGGACAGGCATTTATTGTCTTGACCTATGTATGAGGTGTCATACATGGGATTTGAACTCCGTGAAATGGACATTGAGGACTTAGACGTTGCTCAAAAAACAAATGTTCGTTACTCATCTAGTATAGGTGAGGGTGCGGTTTTCGATACACAAAAACCACTAGCAGGAGTGGTATCACAGCAGCGACAACGAAATAAGAACATAGGAGATATCCTAAATATTGGTTCTGGTACTCGATGTCGCTACTGTGGTTTCTTGCATTTTATGTTTAGAGAAACATGCGGGTCATGTAATAAACCAATGGAATATAATATGGCGGAAAGGAGTGAGGAGGCAAGAGAATAATGCCACAAGTGTTCAGTCCCGGTGAGGCAGAGACAAGACCTTTAGACCCTGATGCTATTGTATATACAACTGCTCAAAAAGTAGCAGACTTACTAGAAATAGGACCGCAAACAGAAGTTGCAGTTGCAGCAGATAGTGATTCTGACGGGGTATATATCACAGGAGCAGACTACAGAAATTGTGGTTGGGCTGTTGGTGATACAATCCTTATCTATTCAGACGCTGACCCTCTAGGAATAGATAGAACTATTTCATCTATTACCACATCTGTAAATGGTGTAAAATTAAATTTCACAAGTAGTATTACGGCTGCTGATTATCAATCGGCAGATAATACCTATGTCCAAAATCAAGCCTCTTTTACTAACGGGAGAACAAGAGGAGTAAAGCGTTCTAAAGTTGAAGAACTCATAAAAAGATGCCAAGATAGGATAGATAATATTACTCATAATTCTTGGAGACCAAATCTAGTTTCAGCAGAATATATCAATTTTGACACCTACAAACCATATAGGAGACGATATTACACAGATTATGTTGGTACAACCCCCCTATTGTTCCGTAATGTTCAGCAAATGTTGCGTATAGAATTGTGGCAAGGAGACGATTACAGAGAAATTGGCTCTGCTGAAGCCCGTATTAAAATACCAGATTCTGTTAGGGCATTAGGTGGCTCAATAGTAATGTCTCCGGGTAACGGGAACGCGGCTGTACTTACAATCGGAACTGGTACAAATCAATGGAGAGCAGATTTTGATAAAATTACTACTGCACAAAATCTTGCTGATTTAATTAACAAAGAAGATAGGATAGGTAAAACTGCTGTAGATTTTTCTCCTGCTTTTACTCTTGAAGGTAGTACTGATAATGTAGCAGTTCATAATGAGTTTTTGGCTACTGCTAATTCTGATTACGGTACTGGAATTGTGAAAGTATCTAGTATGAGGGCAACCCAATCAGGTGAATCTGGAAGCATAGTAGTAACAGACGACTCTATAGAAATAGAGCAAACTGCTGTTAGAACCGCTACTTTTGTTAGTTTACTTAGTACTACTATAACTGTAAACAGCACAACTGGATTTGCTGACGCTGGTGTCGTTGTGGATGCTACTGGTGATGTTTTTAGATATACTGGAAAAACTAGTACAACTTTTACTGGTTGCGTAATAGTTGTTGGTTCTGCTTTATCAGACATTTCAGGGACACTTACTCAACATAATTTTTCCGTCGATTTACAAGGTGGTAGTGCTAGTGGGGACCAAGGTAGATTGAGAGATTGGTGGTTAGACAGCGAAATGGGAATTATCTATTTCAATAACTCATATCCTTTCTTTGAATGGAATGCTGTAAAAGTTTCATACATATACGGAGAGCGATATTTAGAGAAGGCAATAGAAGATATCTGTACTAAGATGGTCGCTATTGATATATTACTTTCAGATGATAGAAGTGTGTTGATTCCTGAAGGTTCACAAAATGTTGATTTAACATCTAAAATCCAACTTTATCAACAGGATATTGATAGAATGCTTCCTAGATATATAGAGGTGGTGGCCTTCGTTTGAAGTCATCAAGAGAAACTAAAATATTCTTAAAACAAGTTAGTGATGCTTTTGCTAATGATAAAGAAACACAAAAACAGTTGAAAGATTTTATTTTACAAGATTCTGAATACAAAGATAGAATCAAAAGACAGGAATACGGTTTAGCACAAATAAAAGAAAACACTGATGGTAGTTTTGAAGATATAGATGGTAATCCTGTTTCTGAAGAATATAAGAGCACAGTAAATGAGTTTATAGATAAAAGAATACTTACAGAATCACCTGAGTTAAGAAAGAGTAATATTGAATACCGTGGTGGTTCTATTGTACCTGATACAACTTATCATTTGAAGGAGGTGGAAAAAATTGGTAGCGACGTGGCTAGAAGGAATAGATTTAGTAATTAAAACTCTCCAAGATAATTGGAATAGAGGTAATACTAATGGTATTAAACCAATAATTGTGGATATGGCAGAAACTGCCCCAGAGAGAGGTAAGAGAATAGATTTGAAAAAACATGATTACATTTTTGTTTTTGAGACAGCCCATAATGAAGAGACTCCAGAAATCCTTTATGATTTTGTAACTACTAGAATTAATATCACCTTAGATGCACGTACTATGAAGAGTAGAAAGCAACAGCAATTGATGGAAAATGAAATCAGAAGATGTATTCATTTAGTAAGAAATGGTGACGGTGTAAATCATGATAGAATGGTCTACAAAACTCGTACAGACTTATCAGATAGGACTAAATTTCTCTTCAGAACCACGTTCCAAGTAGAAGTAGTTATCTTTAGTGAACTTATCCCATGAGGTGTTAGTATGCCGAGCCGAGTGTATAAAGGAGATTTAACCGAAGTAACATTCGGTCATGAAAGTGGAATTGACCTACCTCACAATTACGCCTCATCTTTTCTTTTTAGAGCAAAAACTGGCACTCGTGATTTAGATAAAGATACCTCAATTATTACTTTTAGTGGTGGCGCAGGAATTGTTGTGTCTGGTGTGTTGAAAGCACCGATAGGAATGCTCGTGGGTTCAAAAATTGCTTTTACAAATCTTCAAGGAACTAATTTCTTAACTGCTGATGATTATATGAAATCTGGTAGAACATTCACAATCATCAAACACGCTGTGGTAGGTGGTGCTACGGAGTTAACCATAACTCCTGCTCTAAAAACAGACCATAGTGGTGGTAACAAAGACTCTGTAGCAAATGAGTTTATGCGTATTTTACCATTTTCTACACCCTCTATTGATACGGGAATGGCATACAACACTAGTGCTCTTGTCTCAAAAGAAAGAAGTCTAACAGACCAATTTGTAGGATTAGTAAGTACAGTAACTTTACCTGAAACTAAAGTCGATTTAAAGAGGTATCATGTTGTTGGTTTAGGAAGGGATGTCGCTGTTCAAGTACCGGGAAGGTTTCTTAATTTAGACGGCTCTTTTGAATGTAATATTCACAACGCTAGATGGTTGTATTATTGCCTTGGGAATGAAGCAACGAATGTTTCTGATGCCACAAAAGAAACAGGTGGCGCTAGTTTTATTTCAGCAGCGATAGAAGTTGGTGATTCTAGTTTTACATATTCTGGAGGCTCTAGCGCCCCAATTTTTGATTCAGTTCCTGTTGCTGCTGGTGATTACGTGATAATAGCCGATTCGAACACAACTGATATTAAAGTTCATAGAGAAACAGCAAGTGATGGTACTTGGCCCACGGAAGGCGCTAATAGTATAATTTCTAAAGCAACAAAGCAAGAAGTAAGAAGAATAGTACATATTCAAGATACTGGTAGTGGTGCTGGACGAATATGGGTAGACGACCCATTTAATTTTGCACACGCTAACGCTACTTCTATAAAATTTAATAGATTTCAAACAGATTCATCTAATGGTTCCCCTCACTTAACACCCTCTACAGGAAGTCTAGTAAACCCTGTAGAAAGATTAATTTTTAGTCGAACTACAGTACCTTCTTTTGCTATGGAAGTTAGCGTAAGAAGAACTGATGCAGATAGTGATGAAGGAACTTTTGATGGTGGGGTTTCTGATTCTAAACAATTAACTCGCGTATTTAGAGGTTGTAAAGTAAAGAACTTTTCAATGGTCGCAGATACTGATGCTGCATTACGTCTATCAGTTGATTTTGATAGTACATTAGTTTACACTGATACTGGTCGTCTTGAAGGTACAAAAGGTGATAGATACGACACGCACAGATTGTTTGAAGATACTGCTAATAACGAAGTAAAAAGAAAAGAAGCGGGTATCGCAAAAAGAACACAAAAACCATTTATGTTCTATAATGGAACAATTCAAGTTGCAGGTGTGCAATTAGGTCAAGTAGTTTCCTTCACATTAAATGGAAGCACAGGTGTACAACAATATTACACAATTAACGGCGCTCATATCGCTGATGCTGAAACAGACCAAGTACCATTTGCTGGAACAAGAAACGCTTCACTAGCAGTTGAGGGTAAAACTGAATATGATTTAGAAATGGAAATCATAGTGGACGACCCTGTATTTTATCATCGTATGAGAAGAGGTATAGACAATTTTGATGAAGATACTAGCGATACAACTGACGCTGATATGATTAGACTTTCTTTCACAAAACAAGGTACAGGTTCTACTCGTGAATCTTTAGATATAGTAATTGATGATTACTATATTACTGAAGCCCCTCTTCCTATACCTGAAGATAAAGGGCCTCTACGTTCTGTTATGAAAATAATGCCTAAGAGTATGCATGTAATAGCGAAAGACACATTACTACACAGTTAAGGAGAAAATAATATGTTACCTGATGAGTCTCAAAGAGTTGTTATTTTCAATAGAACTGATAAATTCAATTACATAGAATGGATGTGCGAACAAACAGGAATTCCTTTCAAGGCTGAAATGATGAGACATAGAAATCGTATTCAAATAGATGAGGTTTTCATGAAGTATCTTCCTGAAGATATAGAACCTGAAATAGAAGAAGAACCTGAAATAGAAGAAGAACCTGAAATAGAAGAAGAACCTGAACTTTTTCAAATGAATAGACCCCAGCCTAGAATGAGTAGACTAGGTGAAATTAAAAGTGAAAGTGAAAGTGAAAAAGAAGAAACCACAGTGGTAGTAGAAGAAGAAACACCTACTTGGGTTGAAGCCGCTTTAGAAGTCGAAGGAGTTGAAGAAATTGTTGAAAAACCTACAGAACTTGATGCAGAAGATGGAGACAGCGAGGACAGTTACGTTGGAGTTGACGAGCATCCTGTGGTCGATATACAAGAAGAGGAAATAACACCCCCTATACAAACAATTGAAGCAAACGTTATGTTTCAATCAAATGATTATAATTCGTGGACCGTGGTCGAACTAAGAGAGGAATGTCGTAAAAGAAACATTACTATTCGAGGTACAAAGGCCGAAGTCGTACTTCGCTTACGCCAAGATGATGAAGGTCCACAAAGCAACCAAAATGACGTAACCGAAACCCCCGTAACACCCGTTACGGCTGTTGAAGAAACGTTGGATGCCCCCGTAGATACGGCTGCAACCGAGGTGGAAGAAGATGCCAATAGTGGACAAAAACAGAATAATGAATCAAATGAATGAAAGACGACACGAAATACAAGTAGACCCAGATGATAGCGAGGCTATCATGGAAATATGGGTGCGAAATATGTCGTTTTTTGATATACAGAAAGCAGCGCAAGAAATGTTTGTAATAACAAACGGTGAAGTTTCTTTAGATTTAGAAGCATATTGGCGTTACGCCTTTAAAAATTGGGTTATACGCACAAACCCTCATTTATCAGTCGATGAATTATTAAACTTAAGTGGCTTTGTAGGTCAACAAATTGCCTTACATTTGCCTAATCCTGAAGAATTAGCGAAGGTAATGCAAGGGGGGTTTACCAAAGCAAGCAATTGAAATTGCAAGAATTTCTTCAAAAGCCTAAATCAAAAACGCTTGAAGATATAGAATTGCAATTTCAAATGCTTGCCTACATAGTGGCTAAACACTATGGCATTTCATTAACCGAGGTACTAAACATGACTCCAGAAGTATTCACACAATCTTATGTTTGGGCCATCGCTGTTGAAGAGGAAAAAAATAGAAACCGAGAGAAAGCAAATAAAGAAAACACCACTGGTAATGAAACAGTTAAAGTAGATTACTCTTTCCTTGAATTGGAGGACTTCTGATGGTACTACCTATTCAAACACAATTAGCACATACTTCTAATACAATTAAGATAATGTCTTTAGGTCTTACAAGTATGTCTAGTTTAATATCTTCATTAGGTGGTTTATTAAGCAGCGCTTTTGGTGCAGGTCTTACAGCATTTGAAGGCTTATCAGGGGCTATGTCTGGTTTTTTTGAAGAGCAAATACAAGGTGCAAAAAATTTAGCAAAAGCATTAAAAGATTTAAGCCTAGAAAATGTCAGTGCGACAGTAACTGAAACAGTAACTGGTATTATGGGCGGTGGCTCAATTATACCAAAATCTACAGGTGAAGCGATTAGCAATGTAATAAGTGGGGGCGGTGGCTCAATTATACCAAAATCTACAGGTGAAGCGATTAGCAATGTAATAAGTGGGGGCGGTTTAGGGTCTAAACCTTCACTTGGTTCTGGGATTAATGACAGTAATAGACATTTATTTAAATTCACTCCTAAAGAGAATACTTTTAGGTTTCCTCATTTAACTCATGATGGAAAGCAAAACCATACTAGTATTTTTGATATATTTGGTGGTGGAGGACCAGCAAGGCACGCTGATTTTTCTGATAGAGTGAAAATGGGTATGGCTATGAGTGGTAGTAGCCCTACTTACAATATTAACATTGAAATGAGTGGTATGACTGATAGAAGTGATAAAAGAAAAATGGCCGTAGATATAAGTGATTTAATCCAAGCCGAAACTACTAGAAGAGCCGATTTTCATAGAAGTCATGGAAGGTTGTAAAGATGGCTGAATCAAATGGTACACCAATTCGTTTAGTTCAAGAAAACGGTAATCTAATAGAATTAGAGGCTACCACATTTGCCTTAACAACTGAAAGAGAAGTTACACCAACTTCTTTTCCCGCCCTTGGTGGGACAAGAATCGCTATTGATTTGAATAAAAGCCGAAGTTTAATTGTTATACAAGGTGTGATTTCAGATGATAGATTTACTACTGGTGCCGCTTTTGCTAAGGGTTTAGTTGATTTTTCAAGTATAAATTATGGAAATGGTTTTTATCTCTCTAATAGTTTTGTTACAAGTGTTAATATTAATGCTCTTTTAGCAGGAGCATCTAAGTTTCAAGTAAAATCTACAGATGGTACATTATATGAAGCGACTTTTACACAAGATTCAAATTTAGGTAGGACCGGAAATAATATAGTTATAAAAACCAATACAGGTACATACGCCACTACTACTCAGTTTACAAGTTATGTTGCTGATTGGGTAAATAATCAAACAGCAACAAAAATCACAGCAAGTATTGTAAAAAGTGAAAAAACAGGACTTGCAAATTCTGCTATTGTAATTAAACAAAATGTATCTGGTTCAAATGGAAATCAAAGCGCTTACCCTAAAATTAAACCATCTATTCTTAGTTATGTCTCTCCTCATAACTTTAGACACCCATTTGATTCTAAATTTCAAGGAGGCTCTACTGGGAAAAAGAAATCTGCTGGTGATAAAGTAATGGATTTGTATGGAATTATAAATAATTCTTCAAGAGAAATTAATAGGGAATTAACTCTTGATAATCTTTTAACTACTTTAGGTGCTCTTGCTTTGGCACTTCCTACTTTTGGTCTTTCTTTCATAAACACTCTTTCTGGTGATGGTGATTATATTGTGGGTATACAAATACCTTACAATTCTACAATTCAAGCAGATGGTGATACTTATGTTGCTAGAAATTTCTTCATGCCCACTGGACCCTTTGAATCTAGATTTAGTAAATCTTCTGAAGCAAATAATTCTCCTGCCGGGGCTACTTTTGATATTTTCACTACTGGTTTTACTGGTATACAAGGAGTTATGGGTAAATTAGATATAAATTATGACGCTGGGGAAAGTGTCTATAATTTTGATATAACATTCTATCCAGCAGACGCAACAATATGAGAGATAATTATGGCTGCAATAACTGAAAACTCTTATGCGTTTTTATTTGATGGTGTGAACGACAGTATAATTGTGCCACAAGGGAGAAATACTGACTTAGGAGACACAACACCAGAGGGTTTTACTGCTTCTACATTTTTGAGTAAAAATCCTAAAGGCTCTCAAACTTTTACTCATCTAAGTGGAAAAGGCTCTAGAAAAACTATGGCTATAGAGGCTTGGGTTATACCTGATAATGGTGGAGTAGTTGTATCAAAGGAAGGACAATTTTCTCTTTCAATAGGTACTCCAGATACACCCGGACCTTGTGTTTTCTCTGTATCTTTAACTAGAGCAGAAAGTGTAGAAGAAGTTAGAATTGCTACGGCTTTACCAGAAACAAATGGGTATGATGGAACGGTTTACCCTCCTCCAGATTTTGGTGGGCTTTTTGAACCGTATAATAGGTTTAATAGTACATATAATGATTCTACTACTTTGAATATAAACCACAGACCTCTAATTCATATTGTAGCAGCAGTAAGAAGGAAAGATGTCGCTCTATATGTGAATGGAGAACTAATGGTAAAGAAAGATATTGATGAAAATTTCACATTAGTAGAAAACGAAGAGCACATGTACATTGGTGGAAAGGGTGGTGAGTTCAGGGGTATCATGGAAGCGCTACACATCACTGCTGGTTTTGATGATTCTATGGTTATGATGAATGCACCAATTGTAAGACATAACACATTAGCATTATATCGTTTTAATGAGCCAATAACACCTTTTTCTTCCTCTTATACTTTTAATACAACAACTTCTACAGTTTCTGGATTAACAAAAATTGTTCTAAGTAGTTCTATTGATGCAAAAGCCATAGCATCAGAATTAACAGGAAAAACAGTTTCTACTGGGAGTATTGATTTTACTAGTAGCACATATTCTAGTGGCGATTATAAAATTGTAGATAATATAACTACTCCGGGTACAAAAAATATCAGAAGCGTACCACATGTACCTTTTAATTTGTTAATCAACGCAGGTGCTTATCATAAATCTACATATAAACCTAACAATACTCCTCCAGAAAGGGTGAGATTACATTCAATAAATGATATAGAAACTAATACACCTTACATTTTAGTAAGTAGTATTCACTTAGATTTCTCAAGTAGTACTTTAGGTAACGGTCTTAGACCTATGTTAAACTCTAGGTCTAGTGGGGATAATAACTTTGTAATTATAAGTTCTGATTTATTAATTGATAGTGCGACAGGATATCCCTATCAACCATTACATTACGCTACTCAGATGATAGATAGAACAGGTCAAATGATTTTAGATGAATCCAAACATAATCAACATGGTATAGTATATTCTAGTCGGCTTTCAACTTCCGATGTTGATACAAATAATCCTTTTGCTGTTACTTGGCCTAGTGGTTTGGATGATGGTTTCAAAATTGGACACTCCGGTAGACACACTCTAAATCATGTTGAAAGTCATGAGTTTATGAAAATGTTACCCGAACCTAATGAAGAAATTATTCATCAACAGGTAGACGGAAGTCCAGACATTGCTGAAATATATTACGATTCTTCACAGTTAGGTGCCACAAAAGATATCATAGAAAATCAAAGAATTGATATTTATAGAAAAGTTGAAGATTATAAAATTGTTAATGTAGTAAATTCAAGTTCAATATCCGCGATAGTAAGTAATGGTTTACCTACAGGTAGTAAAGAAATAATTGGTATAGGTGGAAATAATTTTGATTTTGCGCCATTTATGTTGAAAGGGCCTGTTCCTCAGTATGGAGAAATAAATGAAGAATCACGAAAATATCATTTAAGACCTTCTAGAGTATCTAGAATCGCTGTACTTAAAGTTCCAAAATTATTAAACTACGCTGGTTTTTCTCAAACAGTCTTAATTCATTATAACGCTGTTGATTTAACAGGTGGTTCAATGGACACAAACGGAAAACCATATCTTATGGTTTCACAAATGAGTCCATCAGGTTCTACACTAGTTGCTGAAGGTACTACTTTGTATGATGTAATTGCATCAGATTTAGCAAATTGTACCCTTTACGCTCCCGGTGGTTACATAGATGTGGCTGCTAAAAATGAATTAACTATGACTAATAGACCTCACAGTTTAGTCGGTGATACTTCTGAAGGTTATGAATCAGATACAGAATTAGATTTTTCTTATTCACCAAGAAACGATACTGGCACTAACTATTCTCCTGTAGCCAGTGCGTCTGCTCAACCTGCAACACCTCCGGGGATTGTTTTAGCATCTCACACAATAAAAGAAGACCACGATAGTGTTTTTCATAAAATGTTAATTTTTCCTAATACTACAAGTAAAGCAAAAATCCTAACTGATAAAACTACATATTTCAGAAGAGAGCCTAGCACTATCATCAGTGGTCCTTCTAATGGACAATTCGATATAGGCACAACACTATCTAATAGCCCTATACATGAGTTTTTTGATATAATAGACAACCATATTACTAATGAAGATTCAGCGTATAATCTTAGATTTTTTATTCAACCAAGTGATAGAAAAAGATTCAATCAATTATACAATCTAAGAACTGTTGCTAGTGATGTAGAAGAACCTAATCTAATAAGAATGTTGTTTTTAATGACGAAAGGTAGAGTTAGTAGTATTTCAGAAAAAGAAAATGGAGGTACTATGTCAACTGTTGTAACCGCCCACGGTGTGAATGAGAGTACAACAAATCAAATAGTTTCACAAATTGGTTCAGGAAGCACAGATTCACATATTGTAAAAGAAATAGAACCTAACGCACCAGTAGTTACAGTTTCTTTAGGTGGTTTAGGGCAAGGTGGAAATGACATAAAACCTTCATATGACCCTAGTCTCTTATCTCGTTTACCTTTTTCTACACAAAGAGCGTACCATGTACAAACAGTTTCGGCTACTTATTCTAGTAATAACGGTGTACTGAATGTTAAACCCCTAAATAATAAATCTCCAGATATGGCTAGTTGGGGAACCTATGGGTTTGCTAAGAAAGGTAGAATATATTTAGAAGATGGTAGTAGTGCATTGTATGATTCTAAAAATGGAACTAGTTTTACTTTTAATGACCCTCCCGCTGCTAACTCTCAAAAGTACTTAGATGGAAATGGAAAAGACTACTCTACTTTTGCAAACTGGTTGTTAGGGATAAATGAAACTTCCGGGGTCACATTATCTGCAACCGCTACTCCTGTTTCTTTCACAGTAAATTCCGACCCATATTATAATACAGATTCTTTGTCCAATGACGGTACTACAGTAAATGATAGAATGATTCAAGAAGGTTCTGATGTTAATCATGATTATCAATTAGGCACACAATATGCTAGTACTAGAGCGCTAGTAGAATTACCAATTTTTGAAAACCAATTATTTTCAAATGAAACAGACGAGGTTTATGTAGGAAAAGATAATTCATTTAAGTTTCATATTGATGCTACTTACACAGCACATTCTTGGAACCCTTCTCCGGTAGGAAAAAGACCGGGTAAATCTTACAATTCTGATAGAACTAAATTTTCTGCTTATAATTTTAAAAAATCAATAGGTGAGATTCAAGACCAAATAACACATGTAACTAAAGAATTAGTTGTAAATGGCTCAAACTTAGAATTATATGTAGGTAATCTAAACCATTTTCCTACATCAGATGCAGTGACAAATTCTACAGTGTATTCTGGTAATTATCAAAACTTACAATATGTTCCTAGATTTAGAAGAATATTTTTGAAAAGTGGCGCTTGGGCGCTGTATGATAATAATCCTGTTAGTAGTGGATTTTTACGAATACCAGATGAGCCTTGGGCTGCTTCTGTGAAATTTAGAAATGAAGTAAAAGTCGGCTCGGCAATATCTCTAGGAACATTCCCTAGCGATGAACAATTAATAGCAATAGGTGACGAACCTTATACTCCTAGCGCTGCTTTTGAAAATAGAAGTGATTACTACTTTGATGCTGGAAGTGCTAAAACACAAGGTGGTAATGTAGATTATGGGCTACGCCAGTATGTAAGCGCTGTAGAGTTTAAAGAAGGTCCTGAATCCAATCCTCATGCTAAAAAAATAAAACCAAAAAGAGCCTCTTCTATAATTCAAAGTGTTGCTTCCATCGTAAAAGATAATGATGGAAGTGACGGAATGGGAATTGCTGTTGTGACATTACCCGAAGAAGATGTAGATTTATTCCCCGATTTTGGTTATGAAACTATTTCTGCTGCGACTTTTTCAATTGGGGATTTCTTATATGAAGTAGAATTAGACGACGCTGGTACAACTCGTAGACTACATTATTATGGAAGAGTAAAAACCGCTGACGGTGTAAATTTAAGCAAAAACTCTATTGCTTTAGGATTTTATAATGGAGTAGCAAACACAGTACCAAGTTGGCTTGCTGCTGATAAGAAAATTACATTATCAAGAAGAAGTAGAGCGATTATTAACTTTAACAGAAGTAATATTAGTGCTATTGCTGCTGATTCAATTCTTGATGAAGAATACGAAACATATTGCGCGATTGCGACTAATTGGGGAATTAATTCTACTTCAGAAAGTACATCTGCGACAATCCATTCTACTACAACTACCCCTCTTACTTCTAACACATTAGGAACAAATTTACGTGTAGGAGACCAAGTTTTCGCTACAGGTGGGCTTCAAGGACATACTTCACTCGTATCTATTGGAATAATTTCAGAAATTAGCAAAAGAGATTTTGCTGGAACCGATGATTACACTGTTACTTTAACTGGAAATGCTGGTGCCACTGTTACTGGAGGACAATTATATGTCTCTTTCAGTAACGCCTTTGTTGAAGACCCTGATGCTATTTTAAACACATCTTGGGTATATCCTTACGCTGGAGGAGGTTTAAGAGACGGTGATACAATTTGGTGTAATATGACTATGAACAACCCACATGCTATGGAAGGGTTGTTTGCTAAATCTAGGGGTGTATTGAATGAAAATAGAGTCTGGAAAGGTTTCACTGGTGGCACAGGGACTTTAGATACAAATCCAAGAGATTCTGTGCCTTTTGAAAATTTCTTAATTGGGGAAAACTGCTTAGAGACCGCTAGAAATTATGTTCAACATGTAAATAAAACAATTGAAGAAAACTACAAATCACTAGGTCTATCAGCAAGTGAAGCACCAACTATAGCGTATTTAGACCCTTATCTAGTAGAAGAAGGACATGCAAGGGTTTTGCTTTATGATGTAGCACATGATAGAGAGTTTATCGCTTTCCAAGATATAGTAATGCAAGTGCAATCTAGCCCATTAACTGCTTCTATAGGTTGGCCGAGAAAGATTGTAAAAGACGGGGCATTAATTGATTTGGCTGAATATACAGCCACACTAAATGGTGGAGGGCCTTCTTGGGCTACTACACAAATAGATGTAGCGAATGGATATCCTTCACAAAACCCTTACATTAGAAGCACACAACAATCCAAATTTATAGAGTCTGCTTATGCACATGATGTTGCTAATAGAATAGGTACAGATGTACTAACACCGTTAAGTGGCTCTTTACCTGCTAATTTAGCCACATCTTCTGCTGGTGCTACTTCTCCTTCTATTTATGGAAAGGCTCATGGGCATCACGTACATACTGGGTATTCAATTTCTGGTGGATTAAAGAAATACGCTTTGGGTGACAGCGCGGCAAAACGTACTTCTGATGAAGTTGTTTTATCTATATTTAGTAATATAAAACATGAATTTTCTAGAATTAAAAGTTTTTCAGATAGTTTTGTAACAGAATTAAAGAAATTAAGAAACGATGTAAGTGGTGCTAGTTTAAGAGAAGGAAGTACATTTTTCGATACACCAGATGGTACTAGAGTAATACCTGCATTTTTATCTCTAAAAGGTATTAGAAATGAAACTTTAGATTTATCTAATCATAGCGAAACTAGGTTACAACATTTACCACATTGGAATCAAATGGAGTTTGTAAGAAGATTAACAATTGATGTTGGTGAAGTAGGTGAGAAAACTAATAGCGTTGAAGAAGCGGCATTAGAAATTGTAAGAAAGATAAATCAAGCAGCCGCACCTAAAGCCAGTGCAGATTTAGGTGGTAGTACACACGACCCTTCCCCTTGGTGGGATGATTCTGCTTTTACTTCTAAAGATAAAGGAACTCATATGGGTTATATTAGAGCACACATAGGTAGAGCCGTTCAAAATCAAAAAGGAGATTTAGGATTTTCAATAGTAATTCATAGTACAGTACCCGGTGCTAGTGGTAGAAACTTTGCAGTATGGTTAGATAATTCAAAGGGACAAACTAATTACCACCCTGATTTTATTATTGGTCACGGTGGTAGATGGCGTAATTTCTGGGGACAACCTCTTGAGTCTTCTAATGAAAAACCCCACCCTGCTCCTATGCCTCTTGATAAAAATGGTAGACCTTTCCCACCAATAACCACTTTACATGATTTAACTAATAGAGATTTTGAAACTGATTTTACAATCAACTCTGATTTTACATCTAGAAGTGATAATACTACTAATCCTGTTTTAAGAGCAATATCTAGTGCAATAGGTGGTTCACAAATTAATTCTGTTTCGACAGAATCTTTTGAAGATACGACTAATAAAATAACAGTACACGGTTTACGAACAGGGTCAAGAGCCGCTAGTAGGATTAATTTTGGTGGTATGACAAAAGCGGGAGTTCCCGGTTGGGGACCCGATGCTGGTAAATGGGGTATGGGTGAAAAAGGGAATACCCAATTCTCACAAAGATATGGAAATACAAGTTTGTCTTCTTATGGAAGTTATGTACCGACTAACGAGATTAAAGATACTACAAAAAATCAATTGTACGGTGTTCAATTAAAAGACCATATTGGGAATAAAAGAAATATTAGATTTATCTATTCTAATGTACATAATAATTTATCTAATACCAAAACTAAATTACCTGATACTATAGAAGAAGATATTTGTATTTTCTTTAATGATAAAAATGTAGCCGATGGTGGATTTACGATTGGAAATAATATGGTTGGTACAGGAGACGCGACTGGACGACTAACTGGCTTTTCTGGTGATACAGAAAAAGAATATTTTGGTGGTCTTTGGAATCCTTATCCAGCAAGAAATATGGCAATAAACATAGTTAATGGTTCTAGTTATATTCATTCAACTACTAAATTAGTGGTAGTTTTAGACGACCCTTATGATAATACTCCAACAAAAGAAAATGAGCATCATGATATTTTAGGTTACTTAGGTTTCCCAAAAACAAATGGAAGAATACAAATTACTAACGCTTCGGGTTCAGGTAATACTGGTTTAACCCTCCACTATACAAATAGAACAGAAAATGGTAATGCTGGCCCACATGAGTTTTTTGGAATAGTTTCTGAATACACAGGTGATGTAACATTAACTAATTATCTAATTTCTCCTACTTTAAATTGGACTACTTTAGTTACTGATGAGTTACTAACAGCAGTTACAACTGCTGCTATAAATGCCGTTGATATTAACAACCCAGAAGGTGTAAAGTTTGATTGTACAGAAATGTATGCAGCAGATGGGAGAAAATTTAGTGATTGGGGTATTAAATCAGATAGCATAATAATTAGGGCTTTCGATACAGAAAGAAAAGTTGAACCTTTATCTAAAAAATATTTTGCTAGTGTACATCGGGATTTAGGTATACAAGCGGCTCATTTAGAATATGGAGAAGTAGAGCAAACAAATAATTCTACTGGAACTTGGAGTTTTGGTACACAAAGAGTCGTAACAGATACACAAATAGATAACGGAAGAAGTATAGATTGTGGTTATATTCCGTTTACAGTTTTACAAATTATTTCAAAATCTTTTGGTCCAAACTCTAATACTGAAACTCCTATTATTGTTAATTCTTCCAATCAAGAAGTAGTATTATCAGAATGGCAAAGAAATTTAAACGGTTCTAATTTTACTAATGTTTCTGGGGACCATATAATTCCTAAGATAGATAATCCTAATTTATTTTATGTAGCAACAAGTTCAAGTTCAGGAGTATTATCACATATAGATATAAAATCTGACAATGTTTGTTGGCACTTTTTGGCCCCTGCCACAAAAGATGGGAGTACTGTAAAATCTATTAGTGAAAGAAAAACTTTGTATTTTTGGGATGGTGTGTTTGCTGAGTTTGAAACACATCAAGGTTCTGATTCTGGAAGTGCTACTGTATTAAATAGACTAATCACAAAAGTTGGAACTCAATCGCCAATGTTAACAATCGCATTAGAAAATAATGATATAGCAAATAATAGCACTGGGGTAGTATCTCAATTTGCTAACGAACAAATTAGTCAATTTGATGGTTTTAGAAGTCTAGGTAGTGTTGACTCATCTACTATAATTTACTTTACAGGTGGTAGAAGTAGTATAGATAATAATGTACCAATATTTTTTGCTGGAGGTTTTAGTGGTGTCGTACTAGATGTGAATGATGGTACTATGAACGATTATACAGATTTCTATACTCACCCTTACTCCTCTGGTCCTACTGGTTCATCTGGTATTCAAAACGCAAATGAAATTGTAACTAGTCATGCAATTTTAGACGCTAATGCTATGATGGCGTTTTTCCCCGGTACACCTTTATTAAATCAAAACAGAGGTAGTATTATTCCTCCAGCACATAATAGGGACAATGTATTATCTCCAGATTTAGATAATGCTGGTGGAAGTATAAACAGCGACCACCCTAATAGTTCTCCGTATTCTAGTGGTGTTGTAGTTCAAAGGCCAAGTCCTTTAGTATTGAGATTTGCTCATCCTACAGCGCGTTATGGAGACCATGTAAACGGCACTGAGAATAAAACTACATATCTGATATTTGGTCCGGGGCAAGCATTCCCTTTTACTCAAGAAGTTGCTGATAACGGAAGCGGTTTTAATTCTACACAACCTCATACTGGAAGAGTTCTCACAACAGGTAATTCTTGGTCTATAATCCCAGAAGGAACTTTTATTCCTAATGAAATACAAAATGATGAAGACGATTATATGCCTATGACTAGCACATATCATAACGCTCACCATAGATTTCATTGGCGTACACCTTTGAATTGGGAAACTCCAGCAGGTAAGCCATTGATAGGTGTATTAAAACAAAGACCAGAAAGTGGTAGAATGTACGGTCAAATGTTTGTAGATGGGGGTTCTACAGGCTCTAACAATGACACTTTACGGTCTATGCCGCTACGCCATAATTCTATGTTAGGGTTCGGAATTGCTATGGGAGCAGACAATGTATTCCATATGGATGGGGGGTATCACCCCGGTGGTTCGTGGATGGACAATCAACTAACATTTAATCCACCACACCCTAAGAGTGATACAATACTTTCAACTTGGGGAGTTAGCGGTCAACTACATCCTACTGCCTATAGAGTAGCAGGACCAATCACTACTAAAGTTTTGAATTATGCAGCAGCAGAAGGTGCATTAGTTGATGGGGATATAGATAGAGAATATATCATAGTCGATGCCACAAGATGTCAGAATGGAAATGAGTTGGCTACAGTTTTAGGAATGGCGATTAATACATTCCCCGGTGCTGGTGCTTTGAAATCTATTGGTGGAACTCACATGCCAAGCATGGGTAATTCTATGCGACAAGACCGTTACGGTTGGGTACACCTAGATACATTTGTAGAATATAATACTTCTACTGCTCCATTAAGTGTCACATATAGTTCAAGTGCTCATACTACACAAACTGCTCTTGAACAAATACCAGCATCTGGTTGGTTAAAATCCAATACTAGTGCTGCTGCTTGGGCTACATATCATTCTAGAGAAGTTTTCAATGACAGTGGTTGGAAAGTAAAATTTTATCTCGCGCCTAATAGAGTTTCAAACACAAATAAATTTGAAAATAATGGTACTTTAGCAAATAGTAATAATTTCCCTACAATTGATGGTTCAGTAGATATTTATGTTTGGAGTAAAGCGGGTGTTCATCGTTTTAATAATGAAAATGAAGCAACAAGAAGTCATATGGCTCAAGTTCATTTTAGTGGTTTAGTAGATGCAATAGACCGCACAAGACCAGTTGGTGCTGCTGGTTGGCATGGTGAAAGATATTCTTATCTTAATAGTTTGAAAGTAGGAGCAGAAGGTTATGCTGCTGGTTTAGGTGCTTATCATCAACTTCTAAATTTCAGTCCTTATGGTACTGCTTCTAGTGTTTATGATACACTTGGTACAATCCCAATAGTTGCCCCATTAGCAAGAAGTCCTGAAAGTTTACCACCTGTAGATGGTTTAGGTAGTGCACTTATGACTTACATAAATGACCCTTACAATACTTCTACTGGTGTTACATATACCGCAAATAATCTATCATATTCAAGAAAAGATACAGATGATAACGCACCAGATACTCTGCACACTAAACCTGTGAATTATGATATTACATCAGACTTACCTGAAGAATTACATCACCCTCAAGGTTTGAGTGGAAATGCTTGGTTAGTGGTTTCTTCAGAATCTGAGTTTGCTTTGATTGCAAAGAAAGACAGGGATGGTAGTACTGCTGTTGGAGACTTTTTAGTTTTGAAAGGTGAAAGTTCATCCCAACTAGAATTTGCAGGTACAACACAATGGGATGAAAGATTCCATAGTCAAGATAGATTCATTGCACCTGCGCACGCTGGACCAAATGTAGAAGCATTAATTGTTGATGATACCGCTTTACCAACTTATAGTGCAGACTTATCAGCCTATACTTTCCACACCGGAAGTGTTACAGATGCTAGATTAGAAAACGCTACACCGGATAGAGCAAAAACTGGTAACTTGGTTACTGACCTAGATTTCTCTTTAGGTTCATATAACCTAGAAACGGGCGTTACGGTAGAGCGTAACGTTGTACCGGAGTACTATGTAGGTGGCACAGCGTACACTAGCGATAGTGATTATCCTGATGATTATTGGAAGGGAGATATTCACGCTTTTGATTTATTTAAGAGAAGTTCCTCTTTAAATTTCAATACAGAAAACATTGTTTGGAAGAGGATGGATGGTGGAAATTTAACTTTACCGAGTATGAATTATAGAGGACTAGGTGCTGTTCCAAAAATCACTAGAGTAGAAAGTGATAACACACCTCATACCTTTGGAGAAAAAATATTTGGTAATGTAAGATTTAGTTTTGAAACCACAAATAGCGCAATACTCCCTTCAATAGAAATCCCATATGAAGAAAATTTACTTTCAAATGTAATGAATATTCCAAATGAAGAAATGCAATTTGAAGAAATTACAGTAATTGATGATAGTGGTCAAGAACATACAATTCAAGGAGGTAGTCCTTTAGGTACAATAATTAGAACTTTCAATGTTGTAAGTAATAGAGATGTTTCTGGTAAAAGTCCTAGTTTAGCCAATAGTGGTTCTAAACCTAATTTGATGATTGCTTTACCTGACCCTTCAACAATTCCCGGTAACATAATTATCCGTTCTGGTTATGACCCAATTATGGCTTATCAGAATGAAACATTTGGAAGTGGTGGTGTTTTACATGCGGATTTATCTGAAAATGATTTGAAACATTTATTTGATGATAAAGAAAACGGAGGAAGCCTATATTTAGCACCTACATATGAAGAAGTGAATTGGGAACATATAGACCCCGTAACGAATGAATCTATCAAAACTGGATGGGTTCAAGCAACTAAAAACGCCCCACTGCGAACTAGTTACGAATTACATGACCGCACATTATTTTTCCACGTAACAAAAATGGGCCACAGCCACACACACCGTTTCCCTACTACTTACACACATTCTAATGGTGTAGAAAATCAAGACCTTACCGTTTCTGACTGGGATAGTTCTTCTGTACTAACGACAAACGCCACAATAAATACAAGAATATATGATGCAGACTTTGCAACAAAAGAAGTAAAAGATAATAGAAGATTTATTCGGATTTACAATCCTACTACTGAAGAATCTGTTGTCGCTTCTTACACAGGAATATCAGGTGTCACATTTACAGGAGTTGTAGGAGATGTAGATTTTACAAAATTCATGGCTGCACAAACTATTACCAGTTTGAGAATAGTCCCTTCATATTATATGCCAGCAGGAAGCGCTAGATTTTATGCTGCTGCAAGAATTAGAGACCACGCTGAAGTTAGTGGGTCAAGCCCAGATATGGCTCATACACAATATTTTACAGGTGTAGATTCTAATACAGAAGCCCATACAATCTACTCTAAACCTGTTTTAACTCCTATGCCCTATCCAAGAATGGGACATCACTTTGTAAATGCTACAATGGCTATGCTGCCCGGACACTTAGCCCATCCTGCCTATCAAAGTGTATACCAAAGACATTTAGCAGAATTAGCATCTACAAATGGTTTTAGAGATAGAAATTTGTTTGACGAAGAAAAGACAGCATTATCTGTAAGTTCTAATATTAGCACCAACGTAACAGAAAAAATGAGTCCATTAGAACCTGAACTTTTCTTTAGTGGATTAACTGCTACACCTTCAGGTCCTTCAGACCTTGCTGGTGGTGGATTTTCTCTAATGTTTGAAACTGGCATAAAATGGGATGGTTACGGGGTATTAGGTGCAAGAGGGAATGCTGGAATAATTAACAAGGCTGGTGGGCATACTATAGTTTTAGAGGCTGCTAAAAAATATACACTCCAACATCATTTCCCAGACCCAAGAGAAGTTGGTGCCTATCAAATAGTTATTCAACCAAATATTTTCAACACACAAATTATTGGCTATCATTATTACAATAGCACTCAAAAATTAACTAGTCAACAAGTAAATACTGTGATTGGAACTGAATATGTTTCTGCAACTGGAGCATTAGTTTTGTATTTATCAGACGCAACACAAGCAGATGTAAGGGGTTGTGAAATTTTCATAAATGAAATTATATTAGACCAAGATGCCGACTTTGGTAGTCAATTTACAAAAACTCCTCCATTAAGTACCTTCAATCCCTTTGGAATAGAAATGAGTGAAAGCCCTAGTTTTACTAGAAGGGCTTTTCCATATTCAAAACACTTGTCTAAATCCACACCCGGTTATTCAATTAATATTCCTTGGTGGAGTATTCTTCACAAAGTAGCACCAGATGATAGCAGTTCTAATGGGTTTAGACATATATCTCAAAATAGGTTAGATAATTACTATGAATTATCAAGAAGTACTTTAGGTAGTATAGGTATACAATTGACAATTGCGGGATATCCAACAATATACCCAGATATATATTCACATATATTACAAAATATATCATTAAATCCAAAATGTATTGTTAAATCCAAATCATCTCCTGATATAACAGTAGACGATGCTAGTATATTTCCAGAAACTCCTTATTATGGACAACAATTAGAATATGTAGATTCTAATGGTGTACGTCAAACTTCTACATATACACGTAGAACTGGTCTTCAAAATGGTACTGTAAACGTATCTAATGTATTTACTGGAGTATCTACAGGTGATTTCTTTAATAATATAATTGATGATGTAACTGAATTAAAATTAACTAGAGCATATGATACAATGCCAGCAGATAGTATATTTACAAATGTAAATAGAAGTATAATTGCAAATACAATTAGTAGTTTAAAACAAGGTACTAATGATACATATAATTATCATACTCCAGATGCTTTCTTATGTATTTGGAATCATAACTTAGGTAGACCATATACATTCTATTCTGATTCTAGTAGAACTTATGATAATGATACTTCAGATAGGGCGATAGATAAAGCAGCATATAATTTATTACCTGAACATTTTGAAACTATACGTTATCAAGATGTAATTTATGGAATGAGCACTGGGCCATTTGATTTGAAAATTAAAACTCCAGATGTAGATAAAACAGGTGTAGTTGCTGTTGCTGATTCAGACCATAATCAAGCAGGTGTAAACCAAGCAAATCAACCTATTCATTTGAATAGATTTTGGCCTTGCGGAAGTAGAGGTGGACCTCATAGTAGTAGACCCGATGTATTTGTGCAAGCGGGGGCTAGTTGGATTTATCCAAGAAAATATGCTTCTGATGATTTATACCGTTGGTATGATTTAGATGATATTGACGCTTCTTATTCAAGAAGTAGTGGAATTACTGCCGCAAAAATAACTACAAACCAAACTTATCGCCTACCTTTCGGATATAGAGTAAGTTTACGTCAATCACTCAATAGACCTAGATGGGGACTTATACCTACTCGTGCGGCTTTAGAGGATGCTATTTCTGGCTCTATTTCTGCAACTAGTGTAGGATATAGAGCAGGACCTTTGGTGCAATATGAAAATAGAAGTTGGGCTAAAGCAGATGGTAGTACAGCAGGTGCATTCCCCAAAACTTATGTTGGGATTATGGAAAGAAACACAAACTTTGCTGGGCAATTAGGTTCAGATAGATATGAAACCCAAGTTCGTAGAAGTGATGGAAGAAGAATGGTAAGACCTTTCGGAGCACCAGTAAGAACTCTAAGAAATAACAACAAGGTGGAAAGAGATTGGTGGGGCGACTCTGAGGGTAAATCAATTACAAGGCTTACAGAGGCTTCTCAGTACTATATGGTAGATTGGTGGGGTAATACTCGTGGAGAGGCTGTAAGACGTGCTCCAGTGCGCGGATTTGGTATTAGACCTGCATGGGATTGCGGGGACGCTTACGAATACGACAGAACCAACAATAGAACACCTTTCCAAAGAATATGGAATAATGGAAAGCCTATTTTTAATATGAAGAATGTATTAAACTCTAGTGGGGCTGTAAGTTTACAAACAAACTACACAATTCCAAGATTTGGTGGTAGATTAAATAATGATAATAATGGAAGTAGCACAATTTTAGTTGATGTGTTTGCTCCTACACACGCTTTGAGAATTGGGGATATGGGTGGAGGAAGAGGGGTAAGATACCCTACAATGTTCAATGAAGATATTCTCACAGAACTTTCTGCACCAATACATACTACTGGAGTAGTATTATCTCATCATACTTCAGAGCCAACATTCGGTACGGGTCTGTTACGCCCCCGTAACGATGTACTGCAAGCCGATGAAGTTCCTAGAGGAATAAGTGCTAAATTAGAAATTAGTCAAGATGGATTGTTAAAACCTGAAGCAGTAGTGAGCGATAAAGTTGAAAATATCGTAGGAGACAGCCCTCATAAAGATGTAATTTCAAGAAGTTCTCCACGCATCGGAATTGACGCTGAAAATATTGAGAGTATAGACAATTCACATATAGTAATTAATACTGAAGCACATTCTTTACATACAGATAGAAACGTAGGTCAAAGAACAGTTTTAACTGGTGCACATACAATTGGTAGTCAAACTTTAACTGAAGCGGATTATACTAGTTTAGGTTTTAATAATACTAATACTTATGGAGCAATCAATGGTATTTTGAAATTTAGTCACACATCTAACATGAGACCTCTTGGTGGTGACTATATTTTAGAAGCGAGAAGTTTCTCAGGATTATTCAATGATATTGGTTGGGGAGTTGCCAGTTTAACGGGTTCTAATAATACATCTAATCCTTATCAAAGCACAACTAGTTACACTTCTGATAGTATTAGAAATAATGACAAAGACCAAATTGTAAAATTCTTATTAAGGCCAGTTAGAGTTTTAGATAAATATCATGTTGAAACTTTTAGGTCTAAATCTGCCCCCACAACACAAACGGGAGGAGATTATTTTCAAGCAACTGCTGGAGGTAAATATGGATTATTTACTTATGAGACCCCTAATGGAAGGGTAGCAGACGTAAACACTCCTGACAATAGAGGAGTACCAAATAGTAATGGACCATATGTGCCGATTTTTTACATGACAAATACAAACGACCAAGTTCCTAGCGCTATGGGTCCAAACCTAAAAGGCTCTAATTTTGTGAGCACCTCACCAAGTTTAACAGATTTAGTTGTAAGATTACTTCCTAGTCAAAATACTTTACAGCATCACGCTAGTGATGCCCCCAGAGACGGAGATTTTACTATAAAACCTAGATTTAGCCAATCTTTACACCCTAAAGGCGACAAAGGTGATGTAACATACGGTACCTCCGACCACACAGGTGATGCGACATGACATTAGTTGAAGATGCGACTGGTTCATTTGACACATCCCTTGACACTGTGATGAATGACATAAGAAAGCCAGTTTTAGTAGATAATGCTATACATTATTCTAATCTAAATATTCAAACATCTGATAAAAATAAAGTTATTATTGAAAACAGAAAAGCCGCTACATATCATGTCGCTTCTCAAAATACTTATCAAATTAAAGAAACATCTTCTGCTGTAGAGTTAACACATTCACAGAGGGCTGGTCATACATACGAGGGCACACCTTATTATGAAGGTGGTAATATTAAATCTGGGCATTCTAATTTAATGTTATTTTACAATTCTTTAGAAACCTCTCAAAGATTAAAACCAAGTTCTTTTGATTCTAAATCTAAAGGGGTAAATGTTAATCTTAAAAATATGCAAGAAAAAACAATTTCAGATTTAGGTTTTATAGGAGATACAGTCCATTTAGCACAACCAATAGATGTAGGGTTTAGAACTACAGATTTGGCAATTCAATTAACAAAAAATATAACAGACACTGTAACTAGTATCAATATTGGTAGCAATAGAAATATATCTAATTCTAATTTTAATAGAAGATTCCATAGCCATAAATTCCTTGCTCAAGATTTTAAGAAAATTAATATTTTAGCGGCTTTGAAATTTATCGCCCGCCATGATTATAGAGTTATAATGTTTGATAGATTTTCTAATTTATTATATGTACCTTTTAATTTTTCAGATTCTTCTAGACTTCTTTTATCTAGAGATAGAACAGGTACAGAAACAAGAAACCCTGTAGACGACACAATAAACAGTGTTAGTGTTAGAGGAATTCCACTTGCATTAAATGACCCCACAGAAGTTACTGTAAATGATTTATCTAGACAACAGGGCGCTTTTAATTCTAATATTCAATCTAAACTAACACCACTTTTTGATATTACCGTAAAAACAGAAAAAGAGGCTTCTATAATAGCCAGACAGATATTAAAGGCTAATAGTACAGGTCAAGGCTCTTTATCATCAAACGGACACATAAATGCTTGGGATTTAAGACCGGGAAATATTATTTCTTATGATGGGAAAAAATATGTAGTTATGGAAACAACTCATGTTTCTGGTACAAATCTTTCAGATTTTGAGTTTCTAACTTTGAGTATGGGGGTAGATGGTCTTCTACAAGGTATTACAGACGGTTTGATAGCAGAAGATACTAAAATGAGTCCAGATATTAGCAATCAGATAAAAATTGAAAATATGGGATTATTTAATGAACTTAACATTAGTGTTACAGCCGTAGTATCTGTTAGGCCAGTGAGTTCTAGTGGATTTATTATTGGAAAAAATGCTGGTAGAAGTACAATAGGAAAAGGGAAAGAGGCCATAGGTTTAGTAAAAGGATTTAATAATTTATTCGTGGAGGAAATATAATGGCTGTATCAAATAATCTAAAAAGAATTTTAACTGAAACTATTGCGTCAAATATTAATGAAATTGTTTTTGGTTTTGATGGAACTCCTGCAACTTCTAGTGACGGCTCAATTGGGAGACCAGCAGTGACCGTAACACCTACCGTAACGGTGATAGATACGGGTACACTTTTGATTGAAGCGACCCTTCCAACAAGCGAATCTTTCAATGACTCTATCAAGGAAGTACACCTCCGATTACGCGGAAGTAGCGGGTTTACACCAATATCCCGCCATTCTATAAGACCGATTGTAAAAGATTCTAGTAATGAAATGAAGGTTCAAATTATCATGGAGGTAAAGTAAAATGGCAAACTCACTAACAGGCCACACTGATGGGGGAAATGAAGGTTTAGTTGATGGTAGTCATATTCTTTCTCCTAGTTTTACTAATCTCTATGAATTAGGAAGAGGTAATGGAATTTTATTATTGGAAGATGCTATATCAGATAATGGTAATAGAAATACCCCTGCTAATTTATCAGGTGCGGTAGCCACTACCGGAGATGCCCATATTGTAAATGTAAAAGGGGGGCATGTTGTTTTAGACAATGTTTTACACAACTTTTGTGGAGGAAACGGCGCTACTGCAAATATTAATTTAACTAGTGGTAGTGCTAATAAAAATGGTTCTACTACTCAATTAGATACAGGTGAAGAATGTCTATTTGTTGTCTATCTTTGTTCTGATGGTACTAATAACGCAATAAAATGGGAGCAAGGCACACCAGTAACATCTGCTTCTGCTTATCCGTTGACTCCGAATTCCTTCTTAACAGACCCCTCATCTTCACTCACATCGAAACAATCTTTTGTGATTGCAACAATAAGAGCGATACACAATACTACTCCTGCTATTGCTAATGATTTACATATTACTATTTCAGAAATAAATGATAAAAGAGGTTTTGTAAGACCTTCTCCAATTTATTTAGCACCACTAACAGGAGATTCCAGTGCTAGTATTGATTCTTCTACTGATTTAGACAATTTCCACGCTTCTGCAAATACAGAAACTGGTGATTTTACAGCATCTTCATTAGGTGCTTTATGGATGAGTAGGGGACCGGATGATAGTGGACAAAGTGAGACTAACGATGTTTTGTATTTTTCTGGTTATCAAGATGGGGCAAGAAGAACATTCAAGTTAGGTCCAACAAAATTAGTTACTGTACCAAGTGGCGGAGGGACTAAAACTTTCACTTTTGATGGAGCCTCATTATTTAGATTTACAACAAATACCGCCACAACACTAAATCCTAGTGGCACATTTCCTTCAGGACATACTATAACAATTTCAAATGCTAATTCAGCAGGACAGGCTAACTTAACCTTTGACTCTACTGGACTTAATGAGACTGTAACCCCTACTTCTTCTACAACATTTGCTTATGATGCTGATTCCTCTGCTTGGGTTAGAATATTCCAAGGAACAACCGCAACAGGTGGTTCAAATGGAGCATCAACAAGATTACAAATTTCTGATGGTTCTGGTGGATTTACAAGTAGTGCTAATTTAACATTCAATACTAGTTCAAATGTCTTAACTTTAACTGGAACTGCTGATTTAAACGGCTTAATTACCGACCCCACTGGTATTCAATTTAATGATGTAAGTTCTAATCCCGGTACTGGAGATACTTTATGGTTAAATTCTGGAGATTCAAGATTATACCAAGGTAGTACTAAAATTTTGTTAGATGGGGACGCAACAGCGTTGGATATTAATAGTTTAAGTGCTGGTGTAATAGCAGATGGAGATTTTATTTCTTTCTCCGATACAAACGATTCTAATACTAGTAAAAAAGAGGCAATAGCAGATGTTGCTACATTATTCGCGGGTACAGGTTTAACTGCTTCTAGTTCTGTAATTAATATTAATTCTAACCAAGCGGGCATAACAAGCATCGGACCTGCCGGAGATTTAACTGTTAATCAAGACTTAGTAGTAACAGGGAATTTAACTGTAAACGGTACACAAACTGTAATTAATTCTACAACTTTAACAGTGGATGACAAACTTATAGAACTAGCACATACGCCTATTTTTACTGATGCTACTTGTGATTATAATAACGACCCGACAATAACGATGGATAGTACAACAAAATTAGTAGTGGGAATGTCAGTCTCAGGCACAGGTATACCTTCGGGTGCTACAGTTTCTAGTATTACTGATGCTACTACGTTTGAATTAAGTGCATCCACCACAGGTGGGGCTGTCACAAATGGCACTCTTTCATTCGGTGGTGAGGGTACTGATGTTGGGATAGATGGTGGTGGAATTATACTAAAGTCTGCTGACGGTCATAAAAGTATAACTTGGAATCACGCTACAGAGGGATGGACACTTAACCAACATCTTTTCCCAAGTGACGATAGCCAAAAAAACCTCGGTAGTGACACTGTTAGATGGGCCAATGGTTATTTCGACACAATATACGGTGCTGTAAATGTGTCTTCAATTACAGGTTCTGGTGATTTGGTGATAGACACCGATACACTGTTTGTGGATGTAAGCGCAGACAAAGTGGGTATCAATCAATCAACACCACTCGCCCAACTACAAGTGGAAAAAGTCGGTTTTGATTATAATGAACAGGAAGTTGCTAGTTCTAGTACTGGAACACCTATAGCCGTAACGTTATTTGATAGAACAGAATTTAGAGCAGCAAAATTACTTGTAGAAATAGATAACAAATCAGATGGTGTTCATGAAACTGCTGAGATGGTAATTACTACAAACGGTGCGACTGGTGGTAGTGCTGCTACCAACGCTTTCCTTACAACATATGCAATTGTTAACTCAGGTGGTATTAATAATGGTACATATAACGTGGATATAAATGGTAGTAACGTTGAATTACAAGTCACCCCTCTCACAAACGAAGATAACATCGTAGTGAAGGTGCATTGGCAAGGATTAACAATATAATAAGGTGAAAAAAAATGGCAGGAACAGAAGTAGATTTCAAAGTAAAAAAGGGATTAAAAGTACAGGGTGGCAACGTAGATTTCTCTAACGCACAACACGCTACTATTGATATGGATGCAGTTACCACCACCAACGGTACAGGTAAAAATATCTCAATTAAGGCTGGTCTAGGAGATGGTACAGGTACAGGCGGAAAAATAATCCTTCATACAGGAGGGGCTACTACAGGTAACGGCGGTGGGGCTACTAGCCACGTACAAGCACTTACAATTCAACCCGATGGAACTGTACACATAGGCACAAACGGTCTTGATTCTACTATAACTAGCAGTGGTTCATCAATTAACGCTACGATTGTAGGCGACCATTCACATGCTTCAGGTAAGTTTACGACATTACAGGCAACAGCCACATCCACTTTAACACTAGCAAACACGGATTTAGTTACAGTTAATGGAACAGATAGAAATCAAATGACACTATTACAAGTCAACGGTACTGCTGGTGCTGGTGGTGGTGGTCTTGCAACCGCTGACAGAAATTATGGTGAAGTTAGAATAAGGCAAAAAATGGGTGATAGTAGTCTACAAGACTCACAAGTAGAATATATGGGTGGTGTATATATTATTGAAAACGATACTCTTGGTGCTGGTGGAACAGGTCAGGGTGTTGTATTTACGGTTGGTAACAACGGTTCAGTAGGTAGTAGTGCTTGGGGTATAGGTAGACAAGCAACCACAGGTAAGTTTGCAATAGGTTATGTCGGTAAAGATTATGATAATATTAAAGACGGCAACCAAAATCCTATGCGTACCGGACAAGAATATTTAGTATTAGACGTATCAGGTAATTTACATTTAACTGTACCAAATACTACTTTTAAGTTAACAAGTAATGCTTCAAGCGGTGCTACTGAATATACTACTGCTTTCAGAGGTAGTACAAGCGCAACACAGAGTGCTATCTACACTTTACCCCCTGCATACGCGGCTGGGAATGACTATGTTTTGACAGCACAGACGGATGGTACACTCGCTTGGGCGCCATCTTCATCAGGCGCAGATGGAATGGGGGCTGGTTTCCAATTAGAAGATGATGATGGCACAGAATTAGCAATCACCACAAATAAAGAAGTAAAGTTCATTGGTGAGGGAATTACTACCAATTGGACAGCCTCAGATGGAGATGCTGCTACTACACATGGTGGAGATTCTGACCCATATGATATGACTTTCACTTTAGATGTTGATGACCTTACAGCAGCCGACATAGCAAGCGGCGATTTCCTCGCTATTTCTGATGCAACCGATTCTAATACTACAAGAAAGGAATCAATTGACGATATTGCAACGCTATTCGCTGGTACAGGTCTTACTGCTGCTAGTGCCGTATTAAGCGTTAATGCAGCACAGACTCAGATTACATCTGTTGGAACTCTATCTAGTTTAACGGTCGGCACTGGTGGTTCAGAAGGAGCAGTAGACATCAATGCTACTACTTTTGATGTTGATGCCACAGGTAATGCGACTATTGACTCGTCTGGTTTTGCACTTAATACAAGTGATACTACTAATTTTTTGCTGAACGCTGACCAAAATAATCAAGTTGCTTTGTCTATTGACGCTGCAAACGTAGGGACAGGTGCTGCATTAATATCAATTGGTACAACTGCTGGAACTGCTGTAAATATCGGACACGGAACTTCAGAAGTTACTTTTGGAGACAACGTAACTATTACAGGTAATTTGACCGTAAATGGTGCTCAAACGATAATTGATTCTACAACAGTAGTCTCAGAAGATAAGACATTCATTCTAGGCCTTACTGGAGGTATGACAGACGCCACATATGCTAGAAGTGGAACTACAGTTACTGTTACATCTAATTCACACGGTTTCTCTAGTAACGAGTATATTCTAGTTCAAGACGCAGGAAATAGTATAACCGACGATGTGTATGAAATCACAGTTACTGATGTTAATACATTCACTTTCACTTCACCAGCATCTGGGACTGTTAGCGCAGGGGCAACTATGTTGCATTCTACCAATAATACTACTGAAGCGATTGCTGATGGCGCTGGTATCTACGCGCCGGGAACATCCTTGCACAGCCTTCAATATGATTCGAGTAACGGTTGGACTGTTAGTGATGATTTAGAAATCGCTACTGGAAAACATATCAGTATCGCTGGTAATACTACTTTGGATGCTACTAGTTTAGGTTTGTATGGTAATAATACGATGAATGCTAATGTACTAACTTACAACACTCTTGGTGGCACAGTAGAAAATTCTAGTTTAACTGGGGTAGGTGCTTTGGATAGTGGTTCGATAGCATCTGGTTTTGGTACAATAAGCACAGGTAGTGCAATCACCACAACTGATACAATAACAGGTGATAGTTTAAAATCATCTAATGTAACAATTACTGGTGCTACAATCGGTCATTCAAGCGACACAGATTTGATAACCCTTGCAAGCACAGCGGTTACTCTTGCTAACGATGTTGATTTTAATGTCGCTAAGGCTGGTGGTCTACAAATAGCAAGTACTGCTGTGACATCAGATGCTAGTGAACTAAATTTGCTAGATGGCTCAAGTGCAGGAAGTATAAACAACAGCAAGGCTGTAATCTATAGCGATGCTGGTCAAGTCAAAGCGAGTACTCTAAGTGTTGACGCAATTGCTGTTATAGACACATCTACAGACACAAATCAAAATTGGTCTGCTGAAACTGCATACACAGTTGCTAGTTACGCTTTTGATACATATAGAACAGCAAAGTTTGTTTGTCAAATTAGTGACGGTACAGATTTGGATGTAGCAGAAGTATTAGTCACTTACAAAGGTGTAACACCAGAAAATGATGCTGCTGTATATCTAACATCATACGCATACATAAGCACCGCTGCTTCTGATTTAGGCTCATTTGATGCTGTTAAAGGGACTACAACTATTGATTTAAAATTCACACCCGCTTCAGGAAATGGCGGTACATACTCATATGATATTGTAAACACGGTATTAGTAAAGTGATTGGATAGTGAAAATCATGGTGATTAAATGGCAGGAACAGAAAAAGATTTTAAGATAAAAAAGGGCTTAATAGTAACAGAAGGTATAACCCTCGGTGGACATACTTTCAATGACATTGATATTACTTCGGAGGCTTCTGATGCTGACGACCATTTAATGACGGCTCTTGCAATAAAGAATAAAATTGAGGATTATGATTATATTGGCGGTTCGATAGCGAATACACAAGTCGCTCGAGGTTCTTCTACTGCTGATGAAATTGAAGGAGATAACGGTTTATTATTTGACGGTACTTCTTTTACTATTAACACTCTTAGCACAAGCAACCCCGTATTGAATATGGCTAGTAATAGTAAAGCCATATCTTTACAATGTGAGACAAACGAAAAACTTTCAATAAAAGGAGGTTCTTATAAATTTATTTTTGATGCTTCAAGTGCTACTTCTGGAATTACCTTCCCCGATGGTACGACCCAAATCACCGCCTCTGGTGGCACAACAGGTTATACATATACAGATACAGCAGGTTCAGAACAATTCTTAATTTCGGATAATAGCGATACATCATTATTCAAAATTATTCAAACAGGAACAGGTGATGCTTTAGAAGTTCACGATGAAGCGTCAGATACAACGGTATTCAAAGTTGACCAATCGGGTCATGTTCAAATAGGAACTACAAGCGAAACTATTGGTGCATTAAGAGTTAAAGGTTATCAAGGCAGTAACACTATTAGTAGTGTTTCGACTAATAGAATAGCAAGATTTGAAGATGGTGTATCAGGTAATTTAGAAATAGCAAGTAATCCGTCTAACGGTGATTTATATGTTGGGAATGGGGGTGGTGGTAATGACCTTATTCTATTCACTAGAAGGCAGACAGTCGGGTATGCAAATTATGAAAATATAAGACTGACATCAGATGGGGAAATAGGTATTGAAGGTTCAAACTTCGGTACTTCCGGTCAAGTTTTAACATCAGGTGGAAGTGGTGCGGCTGTTTCATGGGCTGATGCAGCAAGTGGTGGTGCTTCTGCTATTGGTGGCTTAGATGATGTATTGATGGATGCTACTAATTTCACAGACGGATTCTTAATTCAAACAAATAGTGATGGTTCAGCACCAACGACAGGAACACTAAATAATGCACTAAACAATATTGGTATTGGAAAGGCTGTTTTCTCATCACTAACAAGTGGGGATAATAACATAGCATTGGGCCTAGAAGCATTAACGCTATTAGAAACAGCGAGCAAGAATGTGGCTATTGGTAGTTATGCAGGGACAGCAATTACTAGCGGTGACAATAATATATTATTAGGTTATGAAGCGGGTAATGCAATAACCACAGGAGACGAAAACATAAATATTGGTCACGCAGCAGGGAAAACTAGCACAGGTTCTTCAAATGTTTATATTGGTTCAGCAACAGGTGAAGAAGCAGAAGGAAGTAGTAATAATACTATCATAGGTAAAAATGCCGGAAGATACGGTTCAAGGGGTGATGCAAACGTATATCTTGGTGCATTTGCAGGTCATGGTAATAATGCAAGTAGTACAAATGCAAGTGATTTCAATGTAGGTATTGGTTCATCGGTATTATACAATATTTCAACAGGCAAATACAATTTAGCGATGGGTTATAACGCAGGTAATGATATAACAACAGGCCAATATAATGTAGTGTTAGGTGCAAAAGCAGCAGAAAAAATGAACGATGAAACTGGAATAGTAGCAGTAGGTGGATATGCTTTACAGGATGCGAACGGTGGCTCAGGGGCATTAACTGCGATAGGATATAGAGCAGGTAATAATGTAACTACTGCACAACAATTAGTGTTTGTAGGTTATAACGCAGGTTCAACTGTTACAACAGGTAATTTTAACACATTAATTGGAAATAATTCGGGTAAAAAAATAACTACCGGAAGCACCAATACTGGGTTAGGAGCAAACTCAATGGGTGCTAACAGTCCTTCTGATATGACGGGAAGTGGTAACGTAGGAATAGGACTTCTTTCTTTAGAGGATTTAACAAGTGGTAGTTCAAACGTAGCAGTTGGTAAAAGCGCGGCAAGGGAACTTAGAACGGGTACTTACAATATAGCAATAGGAACCTCAGCATTACAATCACCAACAGCAGTTGATTATAGTGTAGCAATAGGGCCGTCCACTTTAGCATCTTCTTCTCTTACAGGAGCAGGGAACATAGCAGTAGGTAAAAGCGCAGGTAACGATGTAACAAGTGGAACATATAACGTAATTATGGGATATGAAGCGGGGGATGTAATAACAACCGGACATAAAAACATTACAATTGGTTATCAAACCGGAGATAATATCACTACGGGTTCTAACAACGTAGTAATTGGTGCAGCAGATGTAGCAAGTGCAACAGGAGACGACCAATTATCAATAAGTTCCGGTGATGGTGGCGTTACTTGGATTACAGGTAATTCATCGGGTGTAGTAGATATTCCCGGCTCTTTAACAGTAGCAGGTTCAGCAATTGGCGGTGGTGGTATATCCAATGTTGTTGAAGATACATCACCACAATTAGGTGCTAACTTAGATACTAACAGTCATAATATTGCGATAGATGATGCTCATGGTATATTAGATGAAAATAATAATGAACAATTAATATTCCAAACAACAGCAAGTGCCAATTCTTACCTACAAGTTTGGAACGGTATTGCTGATTCGGCATCAGGTACTTTGTTTGGTAATGATGTGGTTCATACAGATACAGATGGTACAGGTAGAATGGTTGGGCCGGGTCTTGAGGCAACAGGTTCTACAACCGATGTTGGTATGTCATTCAAAACAAAGGGTTTGGGTCAATTTACATTCTTTTCAGATGAAACATCTGCTAGTGCTGCACCTGTTATTAGTTTAACACGCTATGTTGATGATAACCAAGTCGCAGATGACGATATATTAGGGCAGATTCAATGGATGGGTGGTCAATCTTCAATGACTTCTCCTTTTTTACATGATTTACGGTCATATGCTAAAATAGAAGCCAATTTAGTTGATACTACCACAGGCACGACAGATGGTAACTTGATGTTATCCGCTATGGTTGCTAATACTCATACTGATTTATTAGAAATTGGTACTAACAAAACTAATGATACATCTGCGGGTGTTAGAGCATTTACAGGTTCAATGGTAACTTATTCAGGTACAGGTACAACTGCACTTAGTAGAGATACTCATGCAGGTGCTTACGTTAGAGCAACAGGCGCAGGTACATTTACTCTATGGGATAACCCTAAGACTGGCGACCAAGTTGTTGTTATAAGCGACCATGCAGGTACTACTACAATAGATGGATATAGTAATGATACAATTAATGGTGCT